>Ga0206827_1017_pt1 | contig 48988 bp, 36 predicted proteins | sample Alteio_BWOrgCont_77_FD_152852 | JGI IMG/M metagenome (GOLD analysis project Ga0206827, IMG submission 152852) | Enriched cells from forest soil in Barre Woods Harvard Forest LTER site, Petersham, Massachusetts, United States -... | ecosystem: Environmental > Terrestrial > Soil > Temperate forest >...
GGGAGGTACAAACATTATCGCCACGGGAAGCTGACCTGCTAAAAATGCTATGCTTCTACAAAAACGATATAATGCCCCGCAGCGAAGCGTTAAAACGGATATGGAACGAAGATAATTATTTCACTACCAGGAGTATGGATGTATTTATTGCCAAACTAAGAAAATACCTGAAAGACGACCCGAACATAGAAATTGTGAATATACATGGTAATGGATATATACTGAAAGTGCCGGAATAGAATTAAATTAGCTTAACCTTTCTTTTTCAGATAACTCTTCAACTGATTGAGCTTAAGCATTGCTTCTACAGGGGTAAGGGTATTTATATCGATCTTTTGAAGTTCTTCTTTCAGTCTTTCGCTTACTGAATCGGTATAGTCGAATAACTTAAGCTGGAAATTGGGCTGAGGTATTTCAATCCGGTTGCCATTATTTTCAATATCCTTTCGGTTACTTTCGAGATGTGAAAGTATTTCATTGGCCCGCGCCACTACATCTGCCGGTATACCGGCCATCTGCGCCACATGGATGCCGAAACTGTGTTCACTACCACCGGGAACAAGCTTTCTAAGGAATATTACCTTATTTTGTACCTCGCGGATGCTGACATGGAAATTCCTGATACGGTGGTTTTTTTCTGCTATTTCATTCAGTTCATGGTAGTGTGTGGCGAATAAAGTTTTTGGCCTTGCAGGGTGGCCGTGTATATATTCCGTTATCGCCCAGGCAATAGAAATACCGTCATAAGTACTTGTACCCCTGCCTATTTCATCAAGAAGAATGAGGCTTTGTTTGGAAATATTATTTAAAATATTAGCCGTTTCTGTCATTTCTACCATGAAGGTAGATTCGCCTACTGAAAGATTATCAGAAGCCCCAACCCGCGTAAATATCTTGTCTACCAATCCAATCTGAGCCTTTGAAGCCGGTACAAAAGATCCTGCCTGCGCCATGAGTACAATAAGCGCTGTTTGCCTGAGTATAGCTGACTTACCTGACATATTGGGCCCGGTGAGGATGATCATCTGCTGGGTGTCGTTGTCGAGATATACGTCATTAGGAATGTATTCTTCGCCTGGTGGCAGATTTTTCTCGATCACCGGGTGGCGCCCGTCTTTAATATCCAGTATCAGGCTTTGGTTTATTTCCGGCTTGGTATAATTATTTTTCCTTGCGGCCTCAGCGAAAGACAGCAGACAGTCCATTCTTGCAAGTAAATTTGCATTCAATTGGATAGGCACTACAAATTCGGTTATGGCAAGTATCAGGTCATCAAAAATGGTTTTCTCCAGTTCCTGTATTTTACCTTCGGCCTTTAATATCTTTTCTTCGTAATCTTTCAGTTCTTCTGTAATATACCGTTCGGCATTTACGAGGGTTTGCTTGCGTATCCATTCTGGCGGCACTTTGTTTTTATGGGTATGGGTAACTTCCAAATAATACCCAAACACACCGTTATAAGCTATTTTAAGAGAAGAAATACCCGTTCTTTCCGCTTCTTTTCTTTGGATATTGACAAGGTAGTCTTTGCCGGAGCCTGACAGTTCTTTCCATTCATCCAATTCGGCTGATACACCTTTCGCTATGGCCCCGCCTTTTTGCAATTGAACCGGAGGGTCTTCGATAAGTGTTTTGTCAATTTGCTTATAAATACTTGTACAGGGGTTTAGCTGGTCGCCAAGTTTTTGCATATTGGCATCCTCGCTTTTTTGGCATAAGTCGCGTATCTCAGCAATGCAACCAAGTGATTTTTTGAGGTGGACTATTTCGCGTGGATTAGCGCGTAGTAATGAGATCCTCGTTATCAGCCTTTCCAGGTCACCGATCTGTGAAAGCAGGCCCTGTAATTCTGCCGCTATGCCCGTTTCATTTACAAAATACTCAGTGATATTTATTCTTTCCTGTATAGGTTTATAGTCGCGTAATGGTAGCAGTATCCATTTTTTCAAAAGCCTGGCCCCCATGGGTGAGCGGGTGAAATTCAATATATTATATAGCGGTGTGCCTTTCTCCTGTATAGGCTCCACAAGTTCAAGGTTGCGGGTAGTAAACCTGTCGAGCCAGATGTATTTGTCCTGTTCCAGCCTGCTTATTTTGCTTATGTGTTGCAGACGGGCATGTTTATTCTCGTTGAGGTAATGGATGATAACTCCCGCAGCGACAATGCCCGAGGGCATTTCCTCTACGCCAAAACCTTTCAGGTTTATGGTTTGGAAATGATTTATCAGTTTTGAATAGGCGTAGTCAAGTGTAAAAAGCCATTCTTCAAGTGGGAAGGTATAGTATTTGTCGCCAAAGGCACTTTCAAATTCACTTGTTTTAGGTTTTGCAAAAATGATCTCCGCCGGGTTAAAACTTTCGAGTATCTTATTGATATGGCTTTGGTCGCCTTCTGTTACAAGAAACTCTCCCGTACTAAGGTCAAGCAGCGAAATGCCAATATCTTCCTTATCAAAATGCAGGGCGGCGAGGTAATTATTGGTATCATGTTCCAGCACTCTTTCGTTGATGGAAGTACCCGGGGTAACAAGTTCTATAACACCTCTTTTGACAATATTCTTGGTTGCCTTGGGGTCTTCAAGCTGCTCGCATATCGCCACCCTTTGCCCGGCTGAAATTAGTTTGGGAAGGTACAGGTCAAGGCTATGGTGCGGGAAACCCGCCAGCTCTATAAATGATGCAGCGCCATTACCACGCTTGGTGAGGGTAATACCGAGGATGCCGGCTGTCTTAATGGCATCTTCTCCAAAGGTTTCATAAAAATCGCCCATACGGAAAAGCAGAAGTGCATCAGGATGTTGTTTCTTGATGCCATAATATTGCTTCATTAATGGTGTTTCTACGGTAGCTGCCATGGGGATAATTAGCTGCCAAAGTTAGGGCTAAATTGATAAACTGCTAAATTGTTGATTGGGTAATTGCAAGTGATAGATTACGAATACATTGATTTGCAAATTGCAGGTGCTTTCCTATATTTGATTTGCATCAAAAAGGGTGCCGCCCGTTTTGATGTCTATTTTTTCTATTTTCCAGAAAAGAAACTTAAAACTGCGTTTTCTCACCTGTTTTCTTACTCGCTTAAAAAATTATATGCCTTATTTCGCTGCATTGCCCTATATGTATTTTCTATAATAGACAATAAATAGATAAAACCAGCCCTCTGCCAACATCAATTAATTGATATATAAATTTTTAACAAATCGTACACGGATAAAAATAGATAATTAGACTTTTAATGAATACTGTTTTCGTGTTCCGCTGCCGCGGCAAAGTGTTGGTATAGTTTTTACCATACCCACTACTAAGATAAGGATTATTTTTGAGAATGCCAAATTTTCACTGGATGAAGACTTAGCGCAAAACGGATTTAAATATTTTTGATGATTTTATTTTTTACTAAATTCATCGCAGTAACTCATTGATATTAACCTAAGCTTGTTTAAGGTCAATTCTTTTTTATTTTGATCATATATTTTTATTCTCTGGCTGCGAATTGACAAGTTACCTCCATCATTGTTAAAGTCAGTATCAAATTGTAAACAAGTTACAACAACCAACACCTCATGTATTTTTGCTCCCATTACCTGATTTCGAAAGAAAAAATACTTTTAAGTAACAATCTTTCGGCTGTAAGCTTTATCAGTTATTGCCCCGCATTTCAATATGCTGTAAGCCTAATTTTGGACTATTCAAAAAATGCTATGAGGAAAATTTTTGTTGTTTTCATATTAGCCTGTATTGCAGGCGGGATATGTACTGTGTTTTGGTGTACAGAATATAAGTACAGCTTGCCTACGCCCGTGCCCAAAGGCTACCGGGAAATAAAACAGGGTACGTTTATTGATAAAGCACCCCGCCTCATTGTTGATAAAAGCAAACCTGTATTTCTGCATTTTTTTAATCCAGATTGCCCCTGTTCCAGGTTCAATATCACGCATTTCAAGGAACTTGTGAAACAATATGGTTCGCAAATAGACTTTAAAGTGGTGGTAATGAACAAAAATAAATCGTACACAGAAAAGGATGTACGGGATATGTTTTCGATAAATGTACCTGTGTTATTTGATACAACACTTGCCAGCGCGTGCGGGGTGTATTCGACGCCGCAGGCAGCACTGGTGAATAAGGATGGTAAATTGTATTACAGGGGAAACTACAATAAAGCAAGATATTGTACGGATAAGAATAGCAACTATGCGCAGATGGCTATTGATTCCTTACTAAATAACAAGAGATATCCTTCTTTTGACCAATTCGCTTTAAGATCTTATGGTTGCGAATTATCTAAACCAAACCAATAAACATGGAAACAATAACACTAAACAAAAAACTGCCGGGCCATGACCAGATGCTGGATCAGCAATTAAAAACACATGGCGATCAGATCAAGAAACAGTCTGATTCGATAATGAATTATATTTTGGTCTGCATGTATTTGGCAGGTTTTGCGTTAGCCCCTTTTTATAATACATGGACAGTGTCCCTTGAGGTAGGAAGCCTGTCTCTTTTAGCCTATTACTCAACCAAATTTCTACTCCCGGAGTCTAACCTTTACCAATATGTTTTGAGCGCTGTTTTCGGCATATTTATGGCGCAATATATATATCAGATGCATGGGCTGTTTGAGATGCACTTTTTTGCATTTATCGGCAGCGCAATACTCATTGCCTACCAGAACTGGAAACTGCAGCTCCCGTTAATGATAGTAGTAACTATACATCATGCCATTTTTGGCTATTTGCAATATCTTGGGGACGGCCATATTTATTTCACACAGTTAGAATACATGAGCCTTCAAACCTTTATCATACATGTGGCACTTGCGGCGGCGATTTTTTTTATTTGCGGGTTATGGGCTTATAATTTAAGAAAAAACACCAGTGAGTCGTTAGCAAAAACATACGAAATAGTAAAGCTTCAGGAAGAGACAAAACAAAAGGAATTGCTTGAGGCAGCTAATGAGGAATTAAAAAAATCAAATTTGGAGCTTGACAAATTTGTATATAGTGTATCGCATGATCTGCGTGCGCCACTTGCTTCTATGAAGGGGATAGTAGAATTATCAATGGAGGATACAGAGGATGAAATGATGCTTGAGCATTTTAACCTTCTTTCTAACAATATAGAAAAACTGGATGGTTTTATTCTTGATATATTAGAATACTCAAGAAATACCAGGGCAGAAATTAAACAGGAAGATATAAACTTTAAGGAAATAACTGACGATATCATTAACAACCTTAAATACATGAACGGCTCTAAGGATAAGATCGAAATGTCCGTTGATATAAATCAGAAAGAGGCATTTTTGTCAGATAAAAGCCGCCTGAACATTATCTTATCGAATTTGATTTCTAATGGGATCAGGTATCAAAATGCAAAAATAGATAACCCTTATATAAAAGTGATGATCGAGTCTGACATCTCAGGTTCAAGCATAAGTATAAAGGACAATGGCATAGGTATTAAGAAAGAACTGCATAATAAGATATTCGATATGTTCTACCGTGTTTCGAGCCAATCAAACGGTTCAGGACTGGGTTTATATATAGTTAAAGAGGCCGTTGGTAAACTGAATGGCGAAATTAATGTAATATCAGAATTGAATATCGGGACTGAATTCCGGATTTTTATCCCGAATGTCCGGCAAATGAATGAATAATAACAAATAATAAAGATATAAATGAACTCAAAAGACTTTAATGGAAAGAGAATTTATAATAAAGTTATGGTCATTGATGATACCCCTACAGACAGGTACATTGCTAAAGAAAGCATTAAACGTTATAGTTTTGCCCGGGAGGTAATCGAAATGAATTCTGCCGAAGAAGCGCTCGAATACCTGGAATCTATGATTAATACGCCGGATGGCCTGCCGGAACTTATTTTCCTGGACATCCAGATGCCTGAAATGGATGGGTTTGATTTTCTTGAAAAATATGGGCAGCTACCTGAATTAGTGCAAAATAATTGCATAATCATGATGTTATCAACGTCGCTTAATTCGGTTGATCATAGGAGGGCGGAGGGCAACAGGTTTGTGAAGCGGTTCCTGCAGAAACCTCTTAACAGGTCACAGTTGGCTGAACTTGAAAAGGCAGCTTAATCTTTAGTTAAAACAGCTTTTTAAAAGTTGGCAAAACCTTTCTTTGTCAAACCAATAAAGTTGTGCCTGTGTATCTTTGCTGCAATATTAAAAATGGATGCAAAAACTCAAACTTTACGAACTGAACCGGAAGGATGTCTCTACTTTTAAGCAGGCAAAGAAACTACCTATAGTGGTGGTGCTGGATGATATACGGAGTATGCTCAACGAAGGTTCTGTATTTCGTTCCTGCGATGCGTTTTTGATCGAGAAAATAATCCTTTGCGGCATAACGGCTAAACCGCCCCACCGAGACATTCAGAAGACTGCCCTGGGCGCTACAGAAAGTGTGGAATGGGAATATATGCAGGACATAAATGAAGCGGCATTGAAGCTAAAAGAAGATGGTTATTGCCTGGTAGGAGTGGAGCAAACAGATTCTTCTGTTTTACTTACAAGCTGGCAGGCAGATAAGCATAAAAAGTATGCTTTTGTTTTCGGGAATGAAGTGAATGGAATAAGCGAAAAAATATTGACGCTGCTTGATTACAGCCTCGAAATACCGCAGGAAGGCACAAAACATTCACTAAATGTAGCTGTTGCCGCTGGAATTGTTTTGTTTGAGACTTATCGACAGTTATTAGGTTAACAGTTATTAAGGGCTTAGATTGCAGGTCAGGCCCGCAATGACGAATTTCATCAGGAGGTTGGGAGGGGGCGCCGAAGGCGCCCCCTCCCAACCCTATACCAAAATAGCGAATCGTCATTCTGACAAAAGTCAGAATCTCATTTTCAAGTGATCTCACACCTCACACCTCACACCAAACACCTCACACCTAATTTACCATTTTATTCGCGCAATAGCTGCTCGCGAAGGCTTCCGGCTTGGCTTTGAAAACAAAACCCATGCTCAGGATATAGCCCATCGCTTCGTGCAGGGCTGAATTAGATTTAAAATTGGGACTGGTATTGATGTCGGCATGTACTTCCAGTTCTATTTTGTACTTATCAAGCAAAGGGCAAAGAGTGTAAGCTATTTCTATAGATTTTGATACTTCCAGCAGCATCCGTTCTTTGATGCTCATTTTCTGCCGCGATTTGTCTTTATGGATGTACATGAAGCCGCCCCGTTGTTCCCTGATAAAAACAATCACGGTGGCAAAGTCAGTTACTTCCCCATATACCTGGGAATCTGTTCCTATACATACCTTTAGCCTGTTACCTGCCGCTGTTTCGCGGATGATGTCCTGTTCTACCTCCTTTACAATCGTATTATTAAGAGGGTCGCCGTTAAATTTCTTCCACATACGTACCTAACAATAAAATATTTGCGAAAAGTTTATAAAACAAAAATAACAAGATTTTTGGGAAACCCTACCATACTTCTCTTCACAAAATGTGGAAAAGCAGGCCGTATGTTAGGGAATGGTTATTTGTTGGCTTCAACAAATTAACTATTTAGCAATCCAATAATTTTTCCTGCCTATTTACTTATCACTATTCTCTTGTTTGCTACACTTCCTGTACCCGTATTTATAACGCGGAGAATGTAAATACCATTGGCAAATTTTGAATAGTCAAGGCTGGATGCCTGGTCAGAAGTGCTTTCCTGGTCAAGCATTTGACCGGTAATATTATACAATTGCATTTGATATTTCCCTGCATTATCAAACTGTAAATTAAATATACCCGACGATGGGTTGGGGTAAAGTTTAAATCCACCGGCTATTTTATTTGCTGGTTTTATACCATAGTATTTTACAGAATCGGTACTTACGTATGCCCGTATCATAGGGGTACCTGGAAGGGAAGAGGTTTGCCAGCTACTGCCTGTTCCCCCTATATCCACGAAAACGTTGGTATTGGGGCTGTCGTTATCAATCAGGCTATAGTTGGCGTCATAACCTACGTTAAGGAAAAATTCTGTAGCCTGCGTCCAGCCTACATAAAAGGTTTTTGTATCCGGCACGGCTATAGGCGTATCAAGTACATAAATTGTAAAGCCATTCAGTGTGTCTGTTATATGCGGCGACTGCCCGTCCCATTCATACAGGACGTATTTATAATCCTGGAGATCGTTACCATTGGTATTTATTTGCGACCATATTTTTATATTAAAATATTTTTCGCCAATGCCAGGGTCGCTTGCGTCTTCGCCGGTATTGTAATGGAAAGCTATAGCCCAAATTTTATCTGGGTAATTAATAGAGGTAGGGTCATTAAACTGCACTGCTACACCACCGCTAACATTATTTATGCCATATCCAAGCTCTGCCGATCCGTCATCATAAGCAAAATCATAATTAAAATCTTGCCTGGCATAAGCGGTATCATTCCTTTGGTGTTCATCAAGGCTGAAATGAACAAAGGTTTTTGTGAGCAGGTGTGCCGTGGTGTCTTTGTCCGCGCACACGTTAGTCCAGGGGACTGAAACAGGAATTGGAAGAATTGTATCCTGTAATGGGTTTATATTAAACGCCTGGGGGTTACCGGTAGGATAAGTTACCAAAACCCTATTGCACACTTCGTCAATAACCTTATACCCGTAAGGAAAAATGCTTCTTCCGCCAGGGTAATTATCGTTATTTTTAATATTTAGAAATACTGAATCACAAGTATTCATATTAAAGCTTGAATTGAAAAATACGTTGTATGGCATACTGTAATAGGGCCTGAGAAGGCTTTTTGTAGAGGAACACATCGCCATATCTTCATTTTCAGCAGGTAAATCATCAAGCCGTACGTAGTCTAAATTCCAGACATCAAGGTTGCCAGAAGGGTTGCCAATAGACCTAAACCTGAACTGGAAATTGTTCCTGTAAAAATTAGTATCACCGTGTGCGGCCGGAACGGCTACTTCCACCTGCCAGAAGGGTGATGAAGAGTCATTGCCAATAGTATCCCACATCTGTATCCAATAAGTAAGATTATGGACCACAGAATCATTGCCTTTGAAATCAAGATAAGTAAAAGTACCAGTATCACTGAATTCAACTAAAAAAGAATCAGCCAGGCCATCAGTACCTGGTCCATTCGGTGGTTCACCATTTCCACCACGTTGTATAAAAAAGCGGAGGGTATCACTTTTCTCATTTGACAGATCAATGGGCCTGCTTGTGAGGGTATCGCAGGGAAGGCCATTGCTATCATTGTTAATATTATAAGGGTATCCCCATTTATTCAATCCGTCAAAGGTAGCCACGCCTATACTGGGTGGAAGAATGCACATGGTGTTGTTGACATAAACACAGGAGTCCATCCACAGTGTATCATTGGGATAAACCGAACTATCATTCGCGAAATCATCAAAAAAAGGTACATGCAATGGCGGCCGTGAAGTGGATGTTCCAGTACTGGTTGGTGGCTGATTTTTTAACCTGGCTTTTTTCGCTTTTATTTCTTTTGCTTTATTAGCAAGAACCGGGTTATAGTTTAATGGCTTTAATGCCTCACCTTTCTGAGCATATACGCATGAATATACCAGGGATAAAATAAGGGAAAAAACTATTATATGTAAATATCTTCTCATTGTTGTTTTCCCGTTTTAGATTGTGTATTTGCAGAATTCTTCCCAAATAGCCTCATATACCTGTTTGGTGGCGTTATCCATAAAAATACCGGTTCGCCCATGGGTACAATACTTCCTGCTAACGGTGATTGTTTATATATTATTGCCTTAATACTGTCTTTAAAGGCAGTTGTATCAGGGTCGCGGACAATAGATGCATAATTGAGGTTAGCGTCTTTTACAAAGATAATGCCTTCAGCCAAGGAATGGCCAACTACATTTGGCACAGTGGCAGCCTGGTTTTTGCCCCCATCGCCCAAAACAAGGTCTATCATTGCCCCTTTGTCTACACTTATATTGCCATCCGTTATCATCCTGCCGTTATACATTATGCCTAAAACAAGGTTCAACGCCATATCCGGTTTATAGGAAATGCGCCCTTCGCGTAGCCCTTTTCCCAAAAGTATCCTTACAGCCTGCTCGCGTATCTCGCCCACCAGCAATTTGGCGGAAAGTTCTACTTGCGGCGCCTTATCCATGTTTATGGTAAAATAAACGCGCCTGCCTTCTTTTACTTTCGATCCGGGCTTTGGGTTTTGGTCTATCACCGAAAGTTTAGGCTTGTCAAAATCGTACACAGAGTCTTTGACAATGAATTGTAAATTATGCTGCTTGCAGTCTTCCTTCGCTTTGTCTATTGTTTCACCCTGAAAATCGGGCACAGTGAGCGACTCACCATGATGGGTATAGATGCGCAGGTAAATGCTAAAACTTAATATCAAAATAAAAACAAGGGTAATAAATGCCCCTATATTTATCAGTAACTTTTTTTTATCAACTGACTCTAACAAAACTCGTTTTTTTATTGAGGCCGTAGCCAATTATTTTTTCAAGAAACTCCACCGGTTTATAGCCATCAAGCGCCGCCTGGTGAAATATACAGGTGGCGGGTGTGAGTCCCGGCAGCGAATTTACTTCAATAAATACCACTTCAATATGATTTTTGTTATAAATTCTGACAAAAGCATCTATTCGGCAGTAGCCTTCAATTTGCAAAACGATGGCGGCCCGCCTGAATATTTCTTTTACCTGGCTGGAAATGGAGCTGTTTTCTTCTGCATCTGAAGAATACCTGGCAGGTGTAATATTCTGCCCTTCACCGGCAAGAAATTTTTCCTCCAGGGATAATATACCTTTTTCAGCAAGCGCCTCTGAAGCTTCGAAAACTTCATACTGAACTTGCCCGTTATCATCCGTATAAGTAAACATGCCACCAGTTATCTCCATAAACCTTTCAGCGCCATTTGCACCTACAAGTTCTTCCACCACGAAAAAATCTTTCATGGGGAATTCTTCATCGGCTTTCAACGACAGGATACTTAATTGCTCTTTAGTAAGGCTGCCTTTTTCCCTGAACATAGCTTCCGAGAAAGCTGTAAACTGCTCAGCATTATTTATTTTTTTCACCGCCGAGGAGCAGCCATCGTCGGCAGGCTTGGCTATGAATGGATAATTTATTTTATCGTTGGTAATATCGGAAGTAACCGGGTTATGGGTTTTCCAGTCTTCTTTTTTTATGAGCGCGTGTTCGGGTATAAGGAAACCGTGTACCCTTAGCAACTCATTAGTAATAAATTTATTGATAGTAATAGAAGAAGATTCAGGGCCTGAACCGTTGTACGGGATATGTTTCGCTTCCAGTAATTCCTGCAAACTGCCATCCTCACCCGGCCTGCCATGCAGGGCAATAAAAGCAAAATCAACTTTTCCTTTTAATTCATCCAGGGTAATTTCCCTTGGGTAAAATTCATAATCTGCTAAAGCATATTTTTTAGTAACGGCCTCCGCTTTCTTTATGATCCTGTTTATGATAGGCGGGATCTTAAAATCCTTCGCCTTATTCTTTATATCATCCGCATTGTCTTTAAGTAAAAGATTAAGTGGAAGGGTATAAAGCTGAAAAGTATCAGCCCCTCTAAATCCCCCCAAAGGGGGGACTTCCCTCTCCGCCCCTGGAATTACAACGGATGCAGGGGCAGCGTTGACTCCCTCCCCTTTGGGGAGGGCTGGGAAGGTATTCAAATTATTGGCCGCTTCCTTTATTTGGCTTACAACCAAATCAATATTATTTACGACTTCATCGTTAGTGAAGCGAATGACTTTAAAACCTTCGTCATTTAATATTTTAGTTCTTAATTCATCATCTTCTTTTTGCTGGTTATGTATTTCGCCATCAATTTCAATTATGAGATTTTTGGAAAGGATTACAAAATCGACAATAAAAATATCAATTACATGCTGCCTGCGAACATTATACCCAATTTGGGCATTGGAAAGTTTTTTCCAAAGTAATTTCTCCGCTAATGTAGGGTTTTTGCGGTTTTCAAGTGAAAATTCTTTTAAGTGTTGCCATGCTTTTACATCTGCAGTCATATACCTTGGCAAAGCCCCCCTAAATCCCCCCGAAGGGGGGACTTCCCTCTCCGCCCCTGGAATTCTATCAGATGCAGGGACAGCTTTGACTCCCTCCCCTTTGGGGAGGGCCGGGAAGGGGCTTTCAAAGCCCCCCATTTTGGGGGCTTTAGAAGGGCTTGTCAAAAACACCGGCGTTACTTCATATTTCCCTGATGAAGAAAGTTTTTCGAAAACGTTTCTGCCGCTTTCTACGGATATATGCCTTTCAGTAGATACTCCGCCAAGGATAACCGCTATTTTTTGTTTTTTAATGCCTGATAAAGCCTTTTTTGCAAATGCCTTGTCGAACTCATCTGCAATGTTTTGCAAAAGAAGCGCAGAGGGCAAGGTTTCAATCCTTTTTTGCAAAGACTTCCTCACAATGTAAGTCAGGAATTGTGATGGGCTCAGGCCTATTTCTGCTGCCTGGTGAAAAAAGAAAGAAGATGGCAGCATACCTGATGTGGTATTAGGGTCATTCAGGTAAATAGAACCATCTTTTTTAATGATCCCATCGATACGGGCATATACATCAAATTGAAAATCCATATACAATTTCTCACATGCGGCGCAGATTCTCTCTATAGTTTCTTCCGGTAATTGTATGGGGGTTATTTTTCTTGCTATTCCAGGAAGGTATTTGGCGCGATAGTCAAATATCACTTCCTTTTTCAGTATTTCAGTAGGGGGCAGGGCTATGGGTTCGCCGTTTTCCCCTTCAATAACTATACATGAAAATTCTTTCCCGTCAATGAACTCTTCGATCAATACATTGCCTTCAGTTTGCAGGCTCTCAAGCATGATTGGGGCATCAGAATCTTTAAAATGGTTCTCAACCAAATTGTACAGGTCTTCCGGGTGGTAAATGATCCTTTCCCCGGCTTTTATCGGTATGCCAATCCCTTCGTAAATGTCTGACAACGTATGTATAAAGAATTTTCTTTCAGTTTCATTCAGCGGTTGCCATTCCCTTTTATGGAGGTATTTAATAAAAAGGCTTTGGTTTATTTTTCTCCTGAATTCATCATAATCCCACTCTTTCAATATGGAAACGCCTATGGAAGAACCTTGCGAAGAAGATTTTATAACAACAGGCAGATCAAAAAGGTCATTTGCTTTTTCAAATAAAATGGCATGGTTGTTTTTGTCCATCCATTCCTTCCGGGAAATAGAAAATGCTTTGGCAGCAAGGATGCCCATTTGCTGCATCAGGTTCTTCTGTATCTTTTTATCAATGCCTATAGCGGAGGGCAGTATGCCTGAGCCTGAATAGGGAATATTGTAAAACGAAAGCAACCCCTGTATGCTGCCATCTTCGCCATAAGGGCCATGCAATGTAAGAAAAGCGAAATCGATCTTCGCGTTCAGTTCTTCTGGCCTTATTCTTTTTCCTACCTTGTTTATTATGTATTCAAGCTGATCTTCAGACAGGTGTTCAAGGCTTTCAATATATATTTGCCAGTCGCCCCCGCTCGCGTCCCGCGAGTGGGCACCGTTCAAGCGCGTTTGCAACGCGTTTGCCCCCGGATAAAAATCACGGATGCTGCCTTTGTATAAATACTGCCAGTCCAGCTCAATAAAATGCCCCAAACTGTCCACAAAAATGGGGACAGGGGTAAAGAGCGTTTTATCAAGCAGGTCATACACCGTTCTGCCACCGGCAAAAGAAATTTCTCTTTCCCTTGATTTGCCGCCGAAAAGGATACCAATCTTCATGGAGCAAAGATAGGGGGCAAATTGTTAAATTGCTGTATTGTTAAATTGTTGACCACTAATTTACACTGGTTAAATGAGAAAAATGAGTGTTTGTTTATAGCAACCCTTTTCTGGCCTCACCCTGACTCACGATAAAGCATCGGGACAGGCTCTCTCCAAAGGAGAGGGGAATAATGTGCTTCGTGCCTCAGCAAAAAGCAGTAATTTCAAATGGACTTACAGCTTTTGGTGGTGCTGTCAGCCCATATCCAGTTTATGCGATTCCAATAGCAACAGTAGCTGCCGATACGCTTGGAACTCTTGCAGGATATAATAATGTAAACCGACATACTTTTCGTAAAGCTACGCCATATGCAGTTAGGTTAGGTATTGGTTTTTCGGTTTTTACATTTGTTGTTAGCACATTAGGATATTGTTTCCCTTAATAATAGCTGAGATATGACTTTTCCCTTAGGCTTTGTATCTGAGTACGGTTTTCTTTTTTTACCAATTTTGGTAATTTATGCTAATTTCGTATAGTAAAAGTAAAGAAAATGAATACCCAAATAAGGTATAGGTTTAAAGGTCTTTTACAGGGAATATACCGCTTAAGGGCTGGAATGAATATGACTGTTTTATGGTTAATCTTTCTTTTTCAATTAACTATTTGTCCTTTGTATAGTCAGGATAGTATTTTTAAATATCACAACAAATACAATTACACAGGTGCTGGTATTGGTATAGGCGACAAGACTTATAATTATGGGGTTATTAATAGTGATTTGCAGCAGGCGGGTTTTCCGGCTCTAAATAGTATTCAGCCTACTATTTCGATTGGTATTACGTTCGAAGACAAAAGAAAAACGTTTGTATATATTGAATCAGCTATAAGTTATCAGCAAGCCAATACAAATAATGATTTTGCAACAGCTTATTCTGGCGAGGTAAGCTGGAATATTGGGCATTATATTAACAAAAGCATTATTTTTCGCTTTGCGCCATTAGTTGGCATTGGTGGAGAAATTACCCAATTCTCAGGAGATAAAGTAGTGAACAGTTCTCAGCCCTCTAATTTAGGAAGTTTGGCAAATAATATCAGTAGTTTTACACTTCAAAATGAGAATTATATATTCAGACTGGCATTTATGGCTAATTATTTCCCAAAAGGAAAAAACAAGCATTCAGTTTTAGACTCTTATTGGTTTTCAGCTACTATAGGGTACGAAAACCAATTCTTCTATCAACCATGGCAAACACGCCCGGGCCAAAATATCAATTTTATTCCATTTCCCAAAGATGGCAGTTTTTTTCTAAAAATTTTCTGGTTCATTGGCCCTGGTCGTTGAGATTATCTGGCAAAGTAGAATTAACATATTCTTTCCTTAACAATTTATCAATTTATCAATTTGACAATTCAATTATTTTGTTAATTTTGCACCCTCATTGCCCCATCGTCTAACGGCAGGACGACAGTTTTTGGTACTGTTTGTGGTGGTTCGAATCCATCTGGGGCAACTTTTTTTATATCTCTTACTGATTAATCTGACATGCCGGCAAAGTTTAATCCCCTAAAAATATTCTCCGGGACACACTCGGAATACTTATCTGAAAGAATTGCTCACAGCTACGGGCAAAAACTTGGTTCACTTAGCGTGAACAGGTTCAGCGATGGGGAATTTCAGCCTGTATTTAATGAGACTGTACGGGGTTGCGATGTATTTATTATACAGTCTACATTCGCTCCCACGGAAAACCTAATGGAAATGCTTTTCAGTATCGATGCTGCTAAAAGGGCATCGGCGCACTATGTAACTGCTGTAATTCCTTATTTTGGTTTTGCCCGTCAGGACAGGAAAGACAAACCACGCGTGTCTATTGGTAGCAAACTGGTAGCCAACCTGCTCACGGCAGCGGGCGCCAGCCGCATCATGACGATGGACCTGCACGCCCCACAGATACAGGGGTTTTTCGATATCCCGGTTGACCACCTTGATTCTTCAGTAATATTTATACCATATATAAAGAGCCTTGCGCTGGAAGACCTCGTGATAGCCGCACCGGATATGGGCGGCACACAAAGGGCGCGTTATTTTGCCCAAAATCTTTTTGCCGAACTCGTTATTTGCGATAAGCACCGTAAACGTGCGAACCAGATAGACGCCATGCGCATTATTGGCGATGTAAAGGATAAAAACGTGGTGATAGTAGATGATATAGTAGATACCGGTGGTACACTTACTAAAGCCGCAGATATTATGCTCGATCAGGGCGCAAAAAGCGTCCGCGCTTTCTGTACGCATCCGGTATTATCTGGCAAGGCGTATGAAAATATAGAAAATTCAAACCTTACCGAACTTATCGTTTGCGATACCATACCGCTGAAGCACGCCAGCCCTAAAATTAAAATACTCACTGTATCTCACCTCTTCGCAGAGGCTATCCGTAATGTATATGAGCATGGCTCAATCAGTTCATTATTCCACATGTCAAATAATTACCAGACGACACTTAGCTTATAAGTTAAAGTTTATTAAGTAATTAAGTGAAATCAGCACATAGGTTAATTTGCTTTAATAACTTAATAACCCAATAGATTGATAACTATTTTCCCAACAATTTATAATTTATAATTCTTAATTTATAATTTTTCCCCTACCTTTGCCCTCTTTTTAAGCAGAAGAAATGAAATCTATAGAAATTAAAGGAATTAAACGGGAAAACTTCGGCAAGAGCGCCAACACACAGTTAAGGCTCTCCGGCTTTGTCCCATGTGAATTGTACGGAAAGGATACGAACGTGCATTTCAGCGTATTTTTCAGCGATTTTAAGGGTTTGGTTTATACCCCTGACGCACATAGCGTGAATCTGGATATAGATGGCGCAAAATATTCCGCCATGCTCCAGGAGGTACAATATCATCCTCTTTCTGATGATATCCGCCATGCTGATTTTCTTTTAATAGAAGAAGATAAGCCTGTGAAAGTGAAACTGCCTATACACCTTACCGGCGTTTCTGCAGGTGTAAAGGAAGGCGGAAAGATGATCAAAAAGCTTAGGAGCCTGAAAGTTAAGGGCCTTGTAAAAGATATGCCGGAGGCTATAAATGTTGACGTTACGGAAATGGGCATGGGCCAATCAGTAAAGGTTAAAGACGTATTAGTCGAAAAACTTGAAATCTTAAACGCCCCTGCCAGCCCGATAGCTACAGTGGAAGTACCGCGTAGCATGAAGGGCGCCACTGAAGAAGCCGCCGCAGGTGCAAAACCAGCGGCTCCTGCCAAGGCAGCAGCCCCGGCTAAAGCAGCAGCGCCAGCCGCCGCAAAACCGGCAGCCAAAAAATAATTATAGTATTTTATTGATAATATGAAAACCGGGATACGCCTAAAAATGTCTTCCGGTTTTTTTTATTTTTCATTTTTTACTTTTCGTTTTTCATTTATAGCATGGATTTCTTAGTAATAGGTCTCGGCAACCCAGGTACAGAATATGAACTAACAAGGCATAATATTGGCTTTTTGGTGCTGGATGCACTTGCTGCGAAGTCAAACAGTGATTTTGGAACAGCCAAATTTGGCAGAACAGCCAATATCAGGGTAAAAAACAAAACTGCCCTGCTGCTAAAGCCAGATACCTATATGAACCTGAGCGGTAAAGCCGTCCGCTTCTGGATGAATGAACTGAAAATACCCCTTCAAAATATACTTGTAGTTACTGACGACCTCGCCCTGCCCACCGGCAAACTCCGCATGAAGGCAAAAGGCAGCGATGGCGGCCATAACGGCCTGAAAAGCATCAATGAATTGCTGAATACGCAGGAATATGCAAGGTTGCGATTTGGAGTAGGGAATGAATTTGCAAAGGGCAAGCAGATAGATTATGTACTTGGACGCTGGGACAATGAAGAGTGGCCGGTTGTGAAAGAAAAGATTCCGGTAGCTGTAGAAGCTATTCACGCCTATATGCTCGAAGGGGCGGATAGGGCGATGGAAAGGTATAACAGGGGGTAGGGGAAAATGAAAAACTAAAAATTAAAAACTGAAAGTCATGCAACATCAGTTTCATCCCTGTTTTAGATTGTTACCTTCAGACTTTTTCCTTTACTTTGCAGTATATTTTGATTAACAAAGTACGGGCTTAAAATTTTAAGCCCCTACAACTAAAATTAACGAAAATGGCATTTGATCTTATAGTAATCGGCAGTGGCCCCGGCGGATATGTGGCAGCAATACGCGCTTCGCAACTGGGCATGAAGGTAGGAATAATAGAGCGTGAAGCATTGGGCGGCATTTGCCTCAACTGGGGCTGTATCCCTACCAAGGCGCTTTTGAAGTCTGCACAGGTATTTGAATACCTTAACCACGCAGCTGATTACGGTATTACAGTGAAAGAATTTACGCCCGATTTTGGCAGTATGGTGCAGCGGAGCCGTGGCGTGGCCAATACCATGAGCAACGGGGTGCAGTTCCTGATGAAGAAAAATAAAATAGAGGTGATCATGGGCACTGCCCGCCTTACCAAAGATAAAAAGGTAGAAGTAACTGATGCCAAGGGTGGCAAAACCATCCAGGAAGCTAAGAGTATTATATTAGCTACCGGAGCGCGCAGCCGCCCCTTGCCGAATGTACCCATTGACGGAAAAAAAATAATCGGGTACCGCGAGGCACTTATATTACCGGAAATGCCTAAGAGCATGGTAGTGATAGGCTCTGGTGCTATCGGTTCAGAATTTGCTTATTTTTATAACGCAATAGGCGTAAAAGTAACGCTTGTAGAATTTCTGCCTGATATTCTTCCCCGCGAAGATGAAGAAGTAAGCAAGCAGGCTAACCGTTCATTTAAAAAGCAAGGAATTACCATCATGACGGAATCGTCTGTGGAAAGCGTGGATACAAAAGGCGATGGCTGCAAAGTAACCATTAAAACCAAAAAAGGCGTTGAAACGATTGATTGTGATATTGTACTGAGCGCGGTAGGCGTGGCTACTAATATTGAAAATATAGGGCTTGAAGATTTAGGCATAAAAGTAGAAAAAGGTATTGTGCAGGTAGATGATTATTATCAAACCAATGTACCAGGTATATATGCCATTGGGGATATAGTAAAAGGCCCTGCGCTTGCGCACGTAGCCTCTGCTGAAGGCATTACATGCGTGGAAGCCATAGCCGGGTTAAAACCTGAACCTATAGACTATAATAATATACCATCCTGCACATATTGTATGCCTGAAGTAGCCAGTGTAGGCTATACCGAAAAACAGGCTAAAGAAGCAGGATATGAAATTAAAGTTGGCAAATTTCCATTCTCAGCCTCCGGTAAAGCAAATGCCGCCGGTACCAAAGAGGGTTTTGTGAAAGTGATCTTCGATGCCAAATACGGCGAATGGCTCGGCGCGCACATGATTGGCGTGGGCGTTACAGAAATGATAGCCGAAGTAGTGGTTGCAAGAAAACTTGAAACCACAGCCCATGAAATAATCAAAGCCATACACCCGCACCCAACCATGAGCGAAGCCACCAAAGAAGCCGCTGCCATGGCTTATGGCGAAGCGACAGATATTTAATTATAATAAATACTAAATATAAAAAGCAGGCCAGCGCAAGTTGGACTGCTTTTTTTGTTTTATTAATTTACGATGGGCTACACCCATCGCTGACGTATCACGCCCTTTCAGGGCTGCGCTTTACAGGTAAGCCCTGAAAGGGCGTGATATATCAGCAGAGGGCAAAGCCCTATGGAAATGTAATTACCCCCTCCTCACACTAAACAATTTCATAACATTTATCTAACATTTATGTAATAACACACGGGTAGTATTGCGCTAAACAAACACACTAAAGAAGGAATCTTTGAAAGCGCTGACAATAAAAACCTTAGTAGTTATTTTAACTCTGTCTTTTTTCAATTATGCCAAAGCAGCTACCATCAAGGGGCATATAACGGATGCCGAAACTGGTGAACAGCTTATTGGCGCCATAGTACATATAGAGGAACTGAATTTGTCAGCCACCACAAACCTCGAAGGGGAATACGTATTTCATTCCATTAATCCAGCCTCATATACACTGCATGCCTATTTTGTAGGGTCAAAAGATGCTACGGTTTCAGTAAAAGTGACCTTGGCGGACGAAAGTGTAGTTGCGGATATAGTAATGACTTCTGCTTCAGTAATTAATGAAGTAGTAGTGCAGGGCCATGCCGACAGGGAAAGCAGTTCTAATGCCCGTGAAACAGAACAAAAAGCCGATAACGTAATTAATATCCTTCCGGCACAAGCGATTGCACTGCTACCGGACATTACCATAGCTAATACTCTGCAACGGATTTCCGGTGTTTCTGTTGAGCGAAACAGTACCGGCGATGGTAAGTACCCAATTATTCGCGGTATGGATAAAAGATATAGCTATACCACTATAGATGGAATAAAAATACCCAGCCCGGATGATAATGGCGGCAGATACATTCCTCTCGACTTGTTCCCTTCAGATTTTGTAGAGAAGGTAGAAGTAGAAAAAACATTATTGCCAAGCATGGAAGGCGATGCAATAGGTGGCGCGGTGAATTTGAAATTAAGGGATGCCCCTGATTATTTGCTCATTAAAGCAAATGTGTCAGGCGGCATAGGCCAGATGTTTTTAGACAGGGCTTATTCACAGTTTGATGCCAGTGTAATAAACTTGCAGGATCCTAATCAATTGCATGGCGGAGATTTCAGCTATGGTGCTAACCTTAATTCCCCGTCAAGCCATGCTTTCTCTACAAGCCCGGATTTTCCAGAAAAAAACATGGAATATTATAACCTTGCCGCCCCATTGAATGGCACTGCAAATGTTATCGTAGGCAACAGGTTTTTTAATAAAAAATTCGGTGTAATAGCAACGGGTAGTTTCCAGAACCTGTACAGGGGAAGCAATGAATATGTGGCTTTGCCTGCATCACAGCCTTACGCCAACAATCTTCCTGCTTTTGATGACATTGAGCAGCGCCAGTACTCTACTGAAGACAAACGCCTTGCGGCGCACGTAAAACTTGATTACCAGTTCGATAAATTCAATTCAATTGATTTTTATACTGTTTATGTGCAAACCATTGAACAGGAAACAAGAGAGCTTTCAGATACAGCCGTACCTAATACTTTCAGAACACATCCAGGGGAAGGGAACGTAAACCTGGACTCAATGAGCAGGGTAAATATTCAGAGCATTTATAACTCTACCCTGCAAGGCAACCACGTACTTTTTCCAGGGCTGAAAATGGACTGGAGCCTGGTATATGCCATTGCCAAAAACAATACCCCTGACTGGACAGAGTTCAGTACTTCAGAGGTAGTAGTAAACCATGAAGTAACAGTACCGCCGTATCTTAACTCCCTTAGTATGAAATGGATCAATAGCAAGGAGACTGACAAAAGCGCCTATCTCAATTTCCAGTATAATTTATTAGAAAATCTGGACCTGGATGCAGGTGGCATGTTCCGTGATAAACTGCGGAATAATTACTACAATGATTATTCACCCAATCCTTCGGAGCCGGTAAACGGTTCGGTCCAGCCTTTCACTACTATAGGAAATACGGAATGGAACTGGATAGATGCTGACGCTTTTGGAGATCCGGGCAACTATAATACTTATACAGTAGAAGAACAGGTATGGGCGGCTTATTTTCAGGCTAAATATACACTTAAAGTTTTCGACAGGGACCTGCAAATTCTCGCAGGTGTGAGAGATGAAAATACGGCTACAAATTATAATGAGATACTTTTAAGTGCAGCTACTGTAGCAGGCGCTACAGGAAATTCTTCTTATTCAAATTTATTGCCAGGTATACACCTTAAATATAAGCTTAATGACAAGCAGAACCTCCGGTTCTCTTATTATCAATCTATGACGCGGCCAAGCCTGTTCGAAATTACACCTTATGCAATTACCGGAGAGTATTTCGACGAGGCAGGCAATCCTTATTTAATTGCCACTACCGCTAATAATTTTGACTTAAGATATGAATTATTCCCAAAAGGAATAGACCAGGTTCTTTTGGGTGCATTTTATAAAACCATTTATGATCCTATTGAATATGCATTTGTACGTCCCAGTGGCAAAGTTTCGGCCCAGGAAATACAACCTGTGAACGATACATTACATCCTGCAACCAATTATGGTTTTGAAGCAGTGTTTACAAAATATATTGGCAATTTCGGTATCAACCTGAATTATACCTATACCAATTCCTCCATTACTATCCCAAAAGTATATTTTTATACTAATTCAAACGGGATATTCACTTCAGAGTACAAAAATGAAACTTCGCCACTCCAGGGCCAAAGCGCCAATATTGGCAATTTATCCTTCATCTATAAAAATACAAAAAGAGGCATTGACGCCCAAATAGCGCTTGTATATACCGGCAGGCATATTACTATTAATTCTCCCGATTACGGACTTGACTACTGGCAAAAGGCGACCACGCAACTTGACCTGTCAGGCGAGAAAACGATTGGGAAGCATTTCGCAGTTTTTGTAAAAGCGACTAACCTGCTGAATACCCCTGTGGTAATACAAATAATGCAAAGCAGCGCTCCGTTCCGTCCCGGTAACTCAGAAACTATACCTGCGTTTGGTCTACCTAACCAAATAAATCCGAATGCAATTACTACCCAGATAGCTTATTACCTTCCTACTTACCTTGTAGGCGCGAGATATAAATTTTAGACAACATATATAAATATAAACAATAATAAAACAGAAAAAAATGAAAAGACAGTATTTAGTAGTATTAATCCTGGCCATGTCAGGGTTATTCTTCTCGTGTAACAAGAAGACATCAACAAACGTATCGGCACCCAATAAAGTAGTAGGCCATTCTGTTGCCCCCGGAAATATTTCCGGCGCTATAGAAGGCACAATGACAAGTGGGAACACGTATGTAGTAGTTGGAAATATCACGGTTCCCAAAGGCGATACACTTTACATTCAAAACAATGTAAAAGTAATCGTAAATGGTAATTTTTACATTTACGTAGCAGGTACTTTGGTGAGCAATGGCACCCAGAATAACCAGGTCTGGATAACCTATAATGGCTCTCCAAACCCATCTACAGGCATGTCACATGCTGACAATGTAAATGAAAACGATACGGCTGATCCGGCATTAAAGGGCTGGTGGCAAGGGATCATCTGCGACACTTCATGCCATATGCTTGCTTTGCACTGGACGCATTTAGAGTTTTGCGGAAAACCTACAACTACCGCATTGGGTAGCATCGCTTCAGGCGCAACTGATTATGCTATATATTATGGAAACCCTAACGGCTTCCTTATCATAGAAGATTGCTGGATCTACGGTACGGCTGATGATGCAGTACGTATGCAGGGCGGAAGGATATGGATAGCAAGGAACACACTTGAAAAAGCAGGTAATTCAAATGGCGGCGACGGGTTTAACGCTAAAGGCGTAACAACCGGTGATATGTGCTATAACCTTTGCGTAGGTAACGCAACTAACAGCACAAAAGCTTCTGATAAAGGCGCTCCTACCGGCGCTACTACAGAGTGTAACATTAACATGTACAACAATACTTATGTAGATTGCGGCTTTAGAAATACCACTGCTGGTAAAGGGGCCAACATTGACTACGAACAAAGTGCAGAAGGGATGGCTTATAATAATTTAATGATAGATTGCCATGTAGGCCTTCGTATTTTAACCAGCCCGGCAGCCGATACCAACCATTGCTACTATGGCAACCAGTTTTACTATGTAGACGACACTGCTTTGGCTGACAATATTTACCCGGTTCCAGGCCCGTCAGCTACCCATCCTGAACTTACTGATATCCCATTGTATACTACATATTTACCTGTAAACTTCCACTATGGGTATTCTTATTACAATGCCCCTGGTATAGTTGGAAAAAACAATCCAAATTTTGTCAATTTCCCGCTTCCAAATTCTAATTTTATCAATACCGACTTTGCTGAAGGTTTTGATTTTCATTTGCAAAGCAATTCACCTTGTATAGGTAAAGGCTATACAGCTTTTTCAGCGCTTGCTACCAGCGCTTCTCCTAAAATCCCTGTGGATGCCGTTAATGGTTTTGGCGCTACTCAAATTAACCCTCCGGGCGCAGATAACGGCGCTTACCAAAGCAACGGTACTGGAAACCAGCAGACACACTAATATTAAAATATTGTTATAAATTGTTAAACCCGGGATGAGCGAAAGCAGATTCCCGGGTTTGTTTTTTAATTTTGCAGAATAAAGAATTGAATATGAATAAATTTATAATTCACGCGGCAAAAACGATTCTTCTTTTCATGTTTGGGGCGGCTTTTATCATTTCATGTAAGGAGAAAAAGGAAACAACTGTTAAGGATAATACTATCCTGCCAAACTCCGTCTCTTTTATTGATTTTGGCGACTGGGGCAGCCAGGACAGTGGTGAAAGGATTACGGCCAAAGCCATGGATTCTTTCTGCCAGGGCCATGATATTGCTTTCTTTCTTGCCAATGGAGATAATTTTTACGAGTCTGGTGTGCAAAGCGCTACAGAGATGCAGTGGTACTACACTTATGAAAAAGTATATAATACGCCAGCCTTTCAAAAGGACTGGTATGTAGCCCTTGGCAACCATGACTATAAAGGAAATTCACAGGCGGAAGTTGACTATACCAAGCGGAGCAGCCGCTGGAAAATGCCAAGCCGCTATTATACCTTTACGAAAAAGATCAGCGACAAAACTTCTATCCGTTTTGTGATCATTGATACTTCTCCGTTTCAGGAAGTGTATAGAGAAAACGCAAAAGCGTATGATAATATAGACCAGCAGGATACAGCCAAACAAATAAAATGGATTGACAGCGTACTGGCAAACTCTAAAGAAAAATGGAAATTCGTGATGGGGCACCACCCGCTCTACGCCAGTGATACGGCAAGTCACAATAATTCTATGGAACTGCGCAGGCAATTGCAACCATTACTGGAAAAATATAAAGTGCAGGCCTATTTTGCAGGACATAAGCATGCAATGGAATATCTTAAATTAGATAATAACGATGTTGATTATTTTATATCGGGTGCGGCTGGCGCTGCTTTGGACGGAGCCAAGAAGAAAAAAGAAAAGATTGACGACATGCCATATACTAAATTCAAAGAATATCCGCCAAGGCATGGTTTTGCGGTGGTTTCTGTAAATGATGACAGCATGAAGTTTTCTTTTATAAATGATAAAGACACTGTAATTTATCAAAGATCAAGAAAGCCGTAATTAACTTAAGGATTTTAATTTTATAAAGATTTCTGTATCTGTATGATGCAGAAATCTTTTTTGTTTAGTCGCGTAAGAATATCCTCATCCTTATAATCAAATACAAAGTAGATTTGTTACATTTGAGGCAATTCACTTAAAGTATGATGAAATTTTTTTATAGTCTTATTATCGTTTTGGCTTTTTGTTCACTTGCCAATGGGCAAAGTATCCCCAATGCGAATTTTGAAAGCTGGTCAATAATCAATGCCCCTGATGACCCTGTTTCTTATCAATCTACCAATTTTGTAAGCTTCGCTACTTTTTTCAGCGCCGCTGACAGTACAAGTTACCGCACCAAAGATCATATCAGCGGTAAGTATGGCCTGCAATTAGTAACCCGCGCAAATTCTGTGGATACAGTACCGGGAAGCGTTTTTACGGGTACGCTTGGCGGAACTATAAATAATGTAAAATTACTTGGCGGGCTGCCATTTACCGGCAAACCAGATTCATTGGAAGGTTATTATAAATCGGATATGCATGCCGGCGATTCTGGTTATATTATCCTTCTCTTTAAAAAAAATGGCGTACCGTTTTCTCTTGACAGCTTCAGCCTGAGTGGCAGTGTTAATACCTATACCCATTTCCAGGTGGCTTTAAAGCCGCTGATTACTTCCCCCGATTCTATCTTTATTGTAATTACTTCAGGCACCCCACACCATACGCAGGGTAGCGATACACTTACAGTTGATAGCCTGTATTTTAATTATCCTATAGCTGCCAGCTCTACTCCCCCTTTCTCAAATGGCAATTTCGAAAACTGGAAAACGACCAGCCTTGGTAGCCCAACGGGCTGGAATACACCCAACCTTGCAACAATTTTTGCCGGCACGCCGTCTGTGTCACAGTCTACAGATGCCTTTAGCGGACAGTACGCTATGCAGATACAAACAGTATTAACAGACAATAAAACAGACAAAATAGGATATTCAACTATCGGTTCAGTAGTTATTAATACGGATACCACATTTCCTGGTGGTTTTGCTTATGATTCAATTCCTTTAAAATTTATCGGATATTATAAATATACACCCGTGGGCGCTGATACGGCTGGGGTAGAGATCATATTCAGGAAAAGCGGCAAGGTTATCGGGGTTTTTCCGTACAAATTGCCACCAACAAGTGTCTATACACAATTTATAGTACCAATAAACCTCACTAAAACCCCGGATTCAGCTAATATTTTATTTGTATCAAGCAATTTCCTCAAGGCGGGAAATTATGTGGGGCTTGGCAGTGCGCTCCTTGTGGATGATATTTCTTTTATCACCAAGCCCACACAATTTATCGTTGCCCCGGATACGTTGTCGTTTCATACCATTGTAGAAGATAGCGCTTCGGCAGAATTGCACTTTTTGCTAAAAGGTTCTGAGCTATTTCCTTATGAAGATACGGTAATTATTACTGCACCCAAAGGATTTGAAATATCTCAAACAAGCGGGAGTGGTTTCGCTCAAACATTAAAACTCAGTTATACCAATGACATACTTCCGGATATTAGTATTTATGTGCATTTCAGACCTTATTCTATAAGGGATTACCGGGGAGATATTTCTATTATCGGCGGTGCGCCGGCTGCCCTTATATTTGTTAATGGCAAGGGAATAGCTCCTGCGCCCATTCAGCAATCGTCTATTAACTTTAAAAATATTACAACCTCAAGTATCACAGTTCAATTGACCGGAGGGAGTGGTAAGAAAAGACTGTTATTGATAAACCAATCTAAAACAGTTAACAGTTTTCCGGTTGATACAGTGGCTTACAGGGCGGACTCTGTGTTCCCTTTTTCGGGGGCGAATCAGCTTTCTACAGGCAATTATGTAGTCCTGGAGGATACTTCTCATTCAGTGACAATAACAGGTTTATCGCCAAGCCATATTTATTATTTTGAATCATTTGATTATAATGACAACGATACCGTGGGTGGTGAAGATTATGATAAAACAAATCCATCCAAAGCAGTGGCATTCACTACAGGAAAGAATACTGCGCCAACGACTCAATCTATTATTAGTTTCTACAGCGTATCAAATACAAGTATTAGCGTAAGCCTCTCCGGTGGAAACGGACAAAAAAGACTTTTATTGGTCAATGATTCTACTGCCGTGGATGATACTCCTGCCAATTACGTTTCTTATACAGCAAATGCGGTATTCCCATTTACAGGGGCAAGCGAAATAGGGAAGGGCAACTATGTTGTTTTGTTGGATACTTTCCATTCAGTAACCCTTACCGGGTTGACTCCAAATCACAGGTATTATTTTGCTTCGTTCGACTATAATGACAATGGCAAATCAGATAGTGAGATGTTCGATACACGTAAACCCGGAATAGCAGACACTATTACTTCCCTTACTACATATATTCAATCTGGTTTATCCCGGCAAATCCTGGATATTTATCCTAATCCGGCAACGGGTATTGTGTATATTGCTATGCCTCAAGGAATAGTGAAGGATATAATATTATTGGTTTCCGGGATTGATGGAAAATTATTGAGTAGTCAAATAATAAAGCCTTCGGGGGACAAATATATTCAAATGGATATGGCAAATTATTCTCAGGGGGTGTATATTATTACACTGAAGGATAATTCCGGAATATGGGTAGGAAAGCTAATAAAGGAGTAAAGCAGAACTCTACAGCAATTTAGTAATTTAATCATTTAGCCATTAACTTTGCATTGTAAAATTGTAAACGCATATGTCAGGCCACAGTAAATGGAGTAAAATAAAGAGAAAGAAGGGCGCAAACGATTCAAAGCGCTCCCAAATGTTCACCAAACTCATCAAAGAAATATCGGTGGCTGCCAAGCTCGGCGGCCCTGACCCCAGTGGCAATTCACGTCTCTATGTGGCAATCCAAAACGCCAAAGGCAGCAATATGCCAAAAGATAATATTGAGCGCGCTATCAAAAAAGGATCTGGCGCGGATGCGGCTAATTACCAGGAAGTAAACTATGAAGGCTATGGACCGGGCAAGGTGGCCATATTTGTAGAGTGCCTTACCGACAATATGAACCGTTCTTTGGCAAACGTCAGGAATATTTTTAATAAACTGGGCGGTTCGCTGGCAACAAACGGCACCCTTGATTTCGTATTTGAGCAAAAGGGGATCATCGTATTTGCCATGCCAAAAATGGACGAAGAAACCCTTACCCTTGAGCTTATAGATGCAGGTGCCGAAGACGTTGAAATTGAAGACGGGGAAGTAAACATAACCACACCAAGAGAAGACTTCGGGCAGGTACAGAAAAAACTCAGGGATTTGCATATTGAACCAGAGAGCGCTAATTTGCAGCGTATCCCCCGCATCCATAAAAAACTTGACGGCGATGAATTTAGAAAAGCCATGCGCCTGATCGACACCCTGGAGGAAGACGAAGACGTGCAGAACGTTTACCACAATATAGAAATGAGTGAAGAACTGATGGGCCTCTATGAAGATTAAGGTAAACGGGCTTATATGGATCGATGAGTTCTCTTACAAGGACATTGAACCCCTTACCCAATACCTTAATGATGAAGAAGTTTACCTTTCTACGTTGAATATTCCGCACCCATACACAACCATTGATGCGCGGGAATGGATAGATTTCACGAAGTTTGAAACGCGTGAACTTTATTTCCCCCGAAATTTTGCCATCCGCCTCGGCGAACAGTTGATAGGGGGTATAGGCTATTCCAAAAAAGATTCTCCTGTATTTGAGCACCAGGCAGAAATAGGCTACTGGCTGGCCAGGGAATTCTGGAACAGGGGATATATGACTGATACTGTAGCCGCAATGGTAAAATGGCTCTTTGCTGAACAGGATTTTATAAAATTGACCGCTAATGTTTTTGATTTTAACTTTGCATCCGTGCAGGTTTTATTAAAAAACGGATTCAAAGAAGAAGGCCTGCTCCGAAAGCATATAAAAAAGGATAATGTGTATTTTGATTGCAGGGCTTTTGGATTACTAAAAGAGGAATATTAAGGACGTTGGGCTGCACCCAACGCTGACATATTGCGCCCCTTCGGGGCTTACCCGTTGGAAGTGCAGCCCTGAAAGGGCGTAATAAACCAGCATAGGGCAAAGCCCTATGAAAATAGAATAATATGATAATGACAAAATCTGAAAAACTCGAAAAAATGCGCGCTGAGGCTTTTCTTGGCGGCGGTGAAGATAAAATAGCCCAGCAACACAAAAAAGGCAAGCTTACGGCCCGTGAGCGCGTACATTTTTTGTTGGATGAAGGTTCTTTTCAGGAGATAGGGGCTTTTGTGGTACATAGGAACCGTGATTTTGGCATGGATGAGCAGCTTGTATTGGGTGATGGAGTTGTGACAGGGTATGGAACGGTAAATGGCCGTTTGATCTATGTTTTTTCACAAGATTTTACGGTTTTTGGCGGTTCGCTGTCTGAAACCCATGCAGAGAAGATCGTGAAAATAATGGAGCTCGCTATGAAAAATGGCGCACCTGTTATCGGGTTGAATGACAGTGGCGGGGCGCGTATCCAGGAAGGGGTGGTTTCGCTGGGCGGCTATGCTGATATATTTTACAGGAACGTTCGGGCTTCCGGTGTTATCCCGCAGATTTCTGCTATCATGGGTCCATGCGCTGGCGGGGCAGTATATTCTCCGGCCATGACGGATTTTATTATGATGGTGCAGAATACTTCTTACATGTTTGTAACGGGGCCTAATGTGGTGAAGACCGTTACCCATGAGGAAGTTACCTCCGAAGAACTTGGCGGCGCTTCTACACATGCTACTAAATCGGGCGTGACGCATTTCTCCTGCAAAAACGAAATTGAATGTATCGACCACATCAAAAGACTTCTTAGCTATGTGCCGCAAAACTGCGAAGAAGATGCACCCAGCGTTCCTTATCAGCATGGAGGCAATGAACTAAGGCCGGAACTGAATAAGATAATCCCTGCCAATGCCAACCAGCCTTACGACATCCGTGAAGTAATTGACAATACGGTAGACACCAATACTTTCTTTGAAGTGCATAAGGATTATGCTGAAAATATCGTGGTAGGTTTTTCACGCCTTGCCGGAAAAAGCATTGGTATAGTAGCGAACCAACCTGCCTATCTTGCCGGGGTGCTGGACAATAATTCATCTAACAAAGCCGCCCGCTTTGTGCGGTTCTGTGATTGCTTTAATATCCCATTGCTTGTTTTTGTAGATGTGCCGGGCTTCCTTCCGGGTACCGACCAGGAATGGCATGGCATTATTAAGAACGGCGCTAAGCTGCTCTATGCTTTCAGTGAAGCTACCGTGCCGCGAATTACTGTAATTACCCGGAAGGCTTATGGCGGCGCGTATGACGTGATGAACTCAAAACATATTGGCGCAGACCTTAATTTTGCGTGGCCTACGGCGGAGATAGCCGTAATGGGCGCGAAAGGCGCAGCGGAAATTATCTTCAAAAAAGAAATCACCTCAGCCAATGACAAAGAAGCCAAACTGAACGAAAAAGTAAACGAATACACGGAAAAATTCGCTAACCCGTACAAAGCCGCTGAGCGTGGCTATATAGACGAAGTAATAAATCCCGACGAAACCCGTATTAAACTTATCAGTGGATTCAATATGCTGAAAAACAAGGTGGACAATATGCCACGGAAGAAACATGGGAATATACCATTGTAGGAGGGGTTATTAAGTTATTGGGTTATTAAGGGGAGGGTCACTTCAGAGTCATTGAAAAAGTTCACCGAAATAAATACATTCCGGGCATTCCGGAGTACAAAGTACTCACTTTATTTTACCGGCAGGTCTGTATCGCAGTTTGGTACCTGGATGCAGCGCACGGCAGTAGTGTGGGTGGTTTACACTATGACCAATTCGCCATTTTTAATAGGTGTAACCCTGTTTGCGGAGCTATTCCCATCCTTTCTGTTTTCTATTCCGGGCGGGGTAGCTGCGGATAGGTATGACAGGCATAAGATTATCAAAATCACACAAATACTTTCTATTATCCAGTCAGTGCTGATGGCTGTGATGGTACTTACAGGGCATACCACCGTATGGGCTATACTTTCCCTCAGCGTTATACTTGGTATCATCAATGCATTTGATGTGCCTGCCAGGCAGGCGCTGGTGCATGAGGTAGTGGCTGACCCTGCCGACCTTCCCAATGCCATTGCACTCACTACTGCTATGGCCAGCCTGGCGCAGCTGCTTGGGCCGGTACTGTCGGGGATAGTACTCAGTTTATTTGGCGCTGCGGTTTGTTTCTTTTTTAATGCGGCGAGTTTTGGCTGCGTGATGCTGTCGCTGGTGCTGATGAAGCTGCCCGATGCACCGCCAAGAAATAAAGACAAGAAAGTGCTGGCCGAATTTGCTGAAGGGTTAGCATATTTGAGGCAGACGCCCAATATTGGTTGGATGATCGTGCTGCTGGCCCTGATGAGCCTGCTTGTGCTGCCCTTCAATACAGTGCTGCCGGTATTTGCAAAAGACATTTTTAAAGGTAATGCTTCTACTTATGGCCTTATTAATGGTTTTATTGGGGCGGGCGCTGTAGCAGGTACCATATTCCTGGCATCGCGCAAACCCGGGGCGGCCCTGAAGAAAATAATGTTTATCAGTAGTATTCTCATGGGCATAGGCATGATATGTTTTTCGCAGGTGCGTAATTTCCAAATAGCCATGTTTTTTGCTGTGCTGGCGGGCTTTGGCTCCATGGCGCTGTTTACGGTGAGCAATATCACTGCCCAGTCTGAATCGGCACCTCATATGCGTGGCCGCGTTATCGGTATTTTGCTCATGGCGCTGTTTGGTATGAACCCGCTGGGCAGCCTGCTGGTTGGGGCGATATCTGAGCGCATAGGCGCGCCGACTACTATGCTGGCAGAGGGGATTATCGCCATTGTGATCACATTGCTGTTTGGCCGTTTTCTCCTGAACCGCAGTGTGACGCCTGTGAAAATAGACCTGATGACGGAAGAGGTAGAGGAGCAGGTGAAGGAGAGCTATCCGTAAAAAAGGTAAACCCCCGCCCTCGCTCGCGTCCCGCGAGTGAGAGCTACCCCGGCGTCCCGCCCATTTTAAAAAGCCGGAGGCTGGTATAAACCTCACTCGCCAGAGGCGAGGGCGGTAGAAATTATGATTTGCTCATTTGGAAATACAAAAAAGATTGCGTATATTGCCACTGCGCCCGTCCAGTAACAAAAGATCGGGGAGTCCCGTACATAAACGAATGGCCGGGTGAAAAATAAAGATTTCGTGCCTACCGCCAGGAAGGCTTTAGTTATTTTCTATTTTTATCTAAAATAGAAAAAATAGAAAAAATTAGAAAAATGCCATTGATTAATAATCAATGGCATGATTTTCTATTAATTTTTCGTTAAAATGCAAGTAAAATAAAATCAACAAGTTAAAGAAGTAGTCCTAAAAATGTCTATTTTAGACATCTCACGGGATAGCACCCACGAGATCCCCCCAATTCATAACCCATAAATCATCACTTCCCCTTATGTTTCTCCATAAACTCAATCGTTTCCTTATGCACCACCCCATTCGTTGCCAGCATTTCCCCACCGAAAATATAGTCATCGCCGCCGGAGAAGGTAGTCACCGCGCCGCCCGCTTTGATAACGATATAGGCGCCCGCAGCTACATCCCAGGGTTTGAGGCGGTACTCAAAGAAGCCATCGCAACGGCCGCAGGCCACGTATGCCAGGTCGAGTGCGGCGGTGCCAAGCCGCCTCATGCCCTGTGTATTCTGCATAAAAGCCCTCATGATGTTTATGTATTCTTCCAGAATATCAAAGCCATTGCTTGGGAAACCGGTTGCCAACAGGCATTCTTTCAGTTTGGGCGCTTCAGAAACATAGATGCGTTTGCCGTTCAGGAAAGCCCCTTCTTCACCCTCATGCGCCCTAAAACATTCACTGTTATTTATCTCATACACAATGCCAAATATGATCTTTCCTTTGCTCATCAGCGCAACGCTTATACAGAATAGCGGCAGGTTATGCACGAAGTTCGTGGTGCCGTCTATCGGGTCAATGATCCAAAGCAGTTCGTTGTCCGGGCGGGTATTATGCTGCTCCTCTGCCAGTACGTCAGACCCCGGCAGTATTTTTTTAAGGCCTGCCACCAGCCTTTGCTCGGAAGCCACATCTACGGCAGTAACAAGGCTGGTATCTATTTTCCGTTTTACATCGGCTATCTGCCAGCTTTTACGTTCATTCTTAACAAATTCGCCTGTCTCCCGTATGAGGGTTTCGGCGGCGGCGGCTACACTTTTAATATCCATGTTTTCAATTTTATTTTCCGGCAAAAATATTGCTTTATCAATTCACAATGCTAACAACCTTAAATTTGCCGGGTATTGTATTATTGCAACAAAATAACGCCTAATTCGCTTTCCATACAATGCCTTTTTTAATATGAACAAAAAATATAATTATACCCTTCCCCTGCTTTTTGCACTTGTAGCCATTGTGAGCATGTTTTTGGGTTCCCGTTTCAGCGCTACCTTCCAGACAAATAAAGTAGATAGCGACCCGTCCAAAAAATTTGATGAGGTGCTGCGCTATGTAAATGACCAGTATGTGGATACGCCAAAGGACAATAAACTGGTAGAAGGCGCTATAGAATCCATGCTGTCAAAACTGGATCCACATTCTTCCTATATCCCTGCCCGGGACAGGGAAGAGGCTGATGAAAAACTGACCGGTAATTTTGAGGGTATTGGCATTGTATTCAATATATTGAATGACACGATAGTAGTCGAAACGCCCCTTCCTGGCGGCCCATCGGAGCAGCGCGGCATAAAGGCCGGGGACAGGATCGTTAAGATTCAAGGAAAGAAAGTAGCAGGGGTCGGTTTCAAAAGCGAAGATGTGGTTAAACACCTTCGCGGGGCGCATGGCACCAAAGTGAATATTACCATTTTCCGCCCTGCTGAAAAAAAGATGCTTGATTTTAGCATTACCCGGGATGTGATTCCTATCTACAGTGTAGATGCTTCGTACATGGCTGCCCCGGGAGTGGGTTATATCAAGGTAAACAGTTTTGGCGCGCATACTTTTGAGGAATTCCAAGCCGCTGTGAATAAGCTTAAAGCGCAGGGAATGAATAGCCTTATCCTGGACCTGCAAAATAACCCCGGCGGGTATTTGAATGCTGCTACGGATATAGCGGATGAGTTCCTCGACAACAATAAATTAATAGTCTATACAAAAGGCAGGGTGCACCCAAGAGAAACATACACCGCAACCGCAAAGGGAGATTTTGAAAAAGGTAAACTCGTTGTGCTTATTGATGAAGGGTCTGCATCTGCATCAGAGATAGTGACCGGTGCATTGCAGGACTGGGACAGGGCTATTGTGATTGGCAGGCGTTCTTTTGGTAAGGGTTTGGTGCAGGAGCCTTTCAGGATGTCAGACGGCTCGGAGCTTCACCTTACCATTGCCCGCTACTATACCCCAAGCGGCAGGTGCATACAGCGTTCGTATGCCAATGGCACCGATGCCTATTATGAAGACGTCACCAAGCGTTTTTCGCGCGGCGAACTTGAATCTAAGGATAGTATAAAACAATCGGATACAGCAAAATACCATACGCATAATGGAAGGGTGGTTTATGGCGGTGGCGGTATTACCCCTGATATATTTGTGCCGCTGGATACCACAGGCAACAATGACTATATGCTGAAGTTATATACCAAAGGGGTGCTGATAGATTATGTTATTTCCTTTATGGATAGGAGCAGGGCCGACCTGACTGCAAAGTATAAAGATTTCAATTCCTTTGATAGAGACTTTAACCCTGACAGCAAAATGCTTCAAAATTTTGAAAACTTTGCTACCTCGCATGGCGTGAAAGAAAACGAAAAAGAGTTTAACCAATCCAGGAGCCTTATCGCCATGCAGATGAAAGCCCTTATAGCAAGGCAACTATTTAAAAGTGATGGCTTTTACGAAATCCTAAACGAACATAACGAAACCTTCAAAAAAGCTTTGGAAGTATTACAGGACAAGGATGCTTTTGATAAGATGAAGATTAATTATTGATGAGTAAAAAATATAACCTCAAAATTAATTCTGTTAATTCTATAATTCCGGGAATTCAGATTCTGACAGCGACCCCTAAAAACAAAAAGCCCCGGTGAACTGGCGTTCACCGAGACCCTTATGAAAAACTATCTTCCTCAATTCAAAGGTACAACTTTTTTCAGCTTTTGCAACACTTTTGGCAAAAAAAATTAATATATTTTATAACTTATTTATAGACAATAAAATAGATGATTATTTTATCTCAACCTTATTTAGTAAAGTTAGACAAATACCTGCTAATGTAATTTTAATTAAATCTATAATTTTTGGAATTCCAATCAGGACAAACAAGCGACCCCTAAAAACAAAAAGCCCCGGTGAACTGGCGTCCACCGAGACCCTTATGAAAAACTATCTTCCTCGACACAAAGATACAACAATATTTGGTGTTGCAACATCTTTTTCAAAAAAAACTCAATTATTTTTTTAAGATATTGATTATGAATAAAAAAATTAATTTTAAGAATGAAAATGATTGGAAAAACAATGGGTGAAATATCTGAAAACAAAAAGCCCCGGTGAACTGGCGTCCACCGAGACCCTTATGAAAAACTATCTTCCTCAAGACAAAGATACAACTACTTTCAAATACACCAAACACTTTAACAATTTTTAACTACTTTTTTAAAAATAGTTTTATATTACATTAAAAGATAACGTTTTATGGGAAAACAAAAGATAAGCAGAAGAAGTTTTAAGGTGCCGGGATTTCTTTACCCTCCTCGCCTTTATCTACCCTCTTATAGAATTCAGAAAAGTTTGTTGTTATAGTAAAGGTATTCGATGCGGCGGAAATATGATAGGCTGCACGCCCATAAGAGATATTGAACTTACTAATTTTGAATCCGAAGCCATAAGAAAAGCCAACAAAACCTGCATCATCAGGAATAGTTAGTTCCACACGGCGCTGGTAATTATATCCAAAGCGTATAAAGAAATTCTTCCCCGGCATTAACTCCCCTGCAAATATAAAATGCTCTGCTATTTTTTGAGACAGGGGCACAGTTTGAACGATTGGTTGACCCGTAGTAAGATCAGTTTGTACCGGGGCATTTGTATTGATATAACTCATATCAAATACCTCCAGGTGCTGCAAAATAACTGAAATCCGTAAAGGCAAATGCTTCAGCTTCTCTGAAATACCGCCTTGTATTTCAAAAGGCAAAGGCTCTCTCGTTACATCATAGGGCTTAATCTCAGCTCCCATGTTTCTCAGAACAAGCGCTGTAGTGAAGTCCCCGTCCTTACTTGCATAAAACCCTCCCAGGTCCATTGCTAATCCGGTAGAAGTATAGCTGCTGGCAAGAGAAGAATAGATAAACTTCAATTGCGCTCCATAAGAAAACCTGCGCCATTGGTTGCCATAGCCTATAAAATAATTATACTCTCCAGGAGTGAAAGTACCTAAGATATTGCCGACATCATCGGCCTGTATGATGGTGCCATAATTGATGTATTGCATACCGGCCATAAAAGTACCTTTTTTACCGGCGCTATCAAATGTCTTTGCGTATGCCACGGTACCGAAATTTACACCTGCAATATAATTGATATATGAAATCTCAAAATGGTTATCCATCGACGGATTCAATAAGCCTGGGTTTTGAATGGCAAGTGATACATCATCGTCTTTAACGCAATTCAGTACACCGCCAAGCGCCGACGTCCTGGAGGAAACAGGGAGATTTAGAAATTGATATACACCAGTTCCACCTATTTGAGCAAACAAGGATAATGCGCAAAAAACTATTATGGCAGTTAAAACTGGTTTTTTGTTAATCATTGAGCAAATTAACGGAAAAGTATGGATAAAATTGCTATATGGTTAAATTGTTAAACAGGAAAACTTTCCTAATGCACCAACAATTTAACAATTAAGTAATTTAACTTTCAATTTCCACCCTGCCATTCCCATTCAGCATAAAATCAGGCTCGTTTACGTTTACCGCATGGGTTATCTTTTCGTGCAGCAAAGCAATCTCTATCACCTCTTTCATGGTTTTTACATAGTGAAACGTTAGCCCTTCTATATAAACAGGTTTGATATCCTTAACATCTTTACGGTTCATTTCACTCAGGATAATTTCCTTTATGCCAATCCTTTTGGCGGCAAGCATTTTTTCTTTGATACCACCTACAGGCAGTACCGAACCACGCAGGGTTATTTCCCCTGTCATAGCTATGCCGGGCTTGATTTTTCGCTGGGTAAAGGCAGAAGCCAATGCAGTGAGCATGGTGATACCTGCGGATGGCCCTTCCTTAGGCACAGCGCCTTCCGGAACGTGGATATGCAGGTCCCAATGATCAAATGCCTTTGGGTTTATATTAAATTGAGCGTATTGAGATTTCAGATAACTCAAAGCAGTAAGCGCCGATTCTTTCATTACATCGCCCAGCTTGCCGGTTAAGGTTATTTTCCCTTTCCCGGGGCTAAGTATGGTTTCAATATATAGTACATCACCACCAGTTGGCGTCCAGGCAAGGCCGGTAACTACACCGGCTATATCATTGTTCTGAAAAATATCTTTTTCAAATATTCTTGGCCCTAAAATAGGTTCTATGTCATTTATTGATATAGTGGCATTTACATCCTTGCCCATAACTATATCCTTGGCGCGTGAACGGGCAACCGAAGCTATCTTTTTCTCAAGCGAACGTACACCCGATTCGCGGGTATATTCGTCAATTATCTTTTCAATTACCGGCCCGCCAAACTTCAAATCCTTTGCCTTAAGGCCATGCATTTCTCGTTGTTTCGGTATCAGGTAGTCCTTAGCAATTTCTATCTTCTCTTCTATCAGATAACCGCTAAGTTCTATGATCTCCATCCTGTCGCGTAAAGCTGGGTGGATATTGTCTAATGAATTTACCGTAGCAATGAACATCACATGCGACAGGTCATATTCAATTTCAAGGTAATTATCATAAAATGCACTGTTTTGCTCAGGGTCAAGAACTTCAAGCAAGGCTGATGCCGGGTCGCCACGGAAATCATTCCCTATTTTATCAACTTCATCAAGTATAAATACCGGGTTACTCGATTTTGCTTTTTTGATACCCTGTATTATTCTGCCGGGCATAGCGCCGATATAGGTTTTCCTATGGCCGCGTATTTCTGCTTCATCATGCAGGCCACCAAGGCTCATGCGGGTATATTTTCTGCCGAGCGCCCGCGCTATAGATTTACCAAGCGAAGTTTTGCCCACCCCCGGAGGGCCATAGAGGCAAAGGATCGGGCTTTTCATATCGCCTTTCAGCTTTAGCACAGCGAGGTATTCCAGTATTCTTTCTTTTATTTTTTCAAGGCCATAGTGGTCTTTATCCAGCACATCTTTGGCGCGGTTTACGTCCAGGTTGTCTTTGGTATATTCGCCCCACGGAAGTTCAAGCAATAGCTCCAGGTAATTCAGTACGACCGAATATTCTGCCGCAGCAGGGTTCATTCGGTCGAGCTTATTCAGCTCTTTATGAAAAGTATCGCTGACGTCTTTTGTCCACTTTTTCTTTTTAGCACGGGTACGCAGGTTTTCTACTTCCTTGTCTGGGCTGTCTTGCCCAAGTTCTTCCTGTATAGCTTTCAATTGCTGGTGTAGAAAGAAATCGCGCTGCTGCTTGTCTATATCCACCTTTACCTTAGACTGTATCTGGTTCCGAAGTTCCAGCATTTGTTTTTCCTTGGTAAGGTGTGTCAGGACTAATTTCGTTCGTGTAATAAAATCAACAGTTTCCAGTACCTTTTGCTTTTCTACCACTTCCACATTCATGTTAGAAGAGATAAAGTTGACAAGGAAACGCGGGCTGTCTATATTCTTTATAGCAATGGTAGCTTCCGATGGCAGATTAGGCGATAAATGGATTATCTGCGTGGCGAGGTCTTTCAGGGCGCTTACCGTAGCTTCAAGTTCATCAGTGTTCTCAAGTTTTTTCTCAACTAAAGTTTCAATATCGGCCCTCATATAGGGCTCTGTTTGCGTCACTGTTTTTATGGTGAACCTTCTCTTTCCCTGTATGATGGCGGTAGTATTGCCGTCAGGCATACGCAGCATTTTTATGATGTGCGCCACTGTACCTGTAGAGTACATATCTTCTATGCCCGGGTCTTCCACCGATTCTGATTTCTGGGCTACCACGCCAATGATCTTATTGGTTTTATAGGCGTCGGCTATTACCTTTATGCTCTTGTCCCTGCCTACAGTGATGGGTATCACTACGCCGGGAAAAAGGACAGTGTTTTTCAAAGGAAGAATGGGGATATTGGCCGGTACGGCCTCATTTTCCATTTCTTCTTCTTCCTCGGTGGAAAGAAGAGAAATAAATTCCGGGGCATCATCCTCAAAATCTGCTAAAAAAGCCCCTTCATCGTTATTATTAAATCTCATGTATATTATATTCTCTGCTTAAAAATTTAACCTTCAATTAATATGCCATGCTTCCATGCTTCTGCCATGTCGTCAGACCAGGGATTGCATTATTGAAGATATTAAAAGCAACAAAGCTAAAGCAAAAAGGATAATTATGGTTAATTAATAATACCATAACCCTGAAAAAGCCAACTTGAATTCTATTTTTTGTCTATTTTGTCTATTTTTCTGAAAAAAAGCTTAAAAACGCTATTTTGGCTTCGTTTTCTTACGCGTATAAAAAATAAATGCCCCTTATTCACTGTATTGCCCTATAAAAATTATCTATAATAGATAAAAATAGATATTTAAAAGGGTATATTCTTTAAATTTAATTGATATTCAATTATTTAATAAATCTTACGCGAATAAAAATAGATAATTAGACATTTTGCAGGACAGCACCTGCAAAATGTGGAAAAGCACTCTTTAGATGCAAATCATATTTAAATCAAGAAAATCTTTTAATCCTATTTCAGACAATTTTTCCCTGTCTGCTGGCAGGCAGGCAATAAATAAAGCCCTCCCCGCGGCGGGCACGAAATCGTTCTTTCGCAGTAGCAATATACGCAATCTTTCCCATATCTCCAAATGGGTTAGGGGCTTTTTTTACCCTCTTGCCGGAAATGCTTAAAGGATTGAATGGTTTGGCCTACTCTGTGTTCTCTGCCTCCTCTGTGGTTGCATTTTAGATGGTTATTAGAGTTACCCTTATTGCCTTACCCTGTTTAGCGTTACTAAGTAATTGCTATCCAGGCAAAAATTAGTCATATAATGCTTGTGAAACTGCTGTAGCAGATAGTAATCGATAACGCTGGACTGCCAGTTGGCATATACCGCAAAACCTTTATTATATCCTATTGCTGTGGTGGGCCGTTCCCCTGCCCTTCGCATACCAAAAAGGTTATTACCGATTACATGGCTTAAATTCCCGGTTTCCAGTTTAATTTGCTTCAATGCCAAAGAAATGTTTTTAATTTTCGCAAATGCCATATAGGCTTTTATCTTTTTTAGCGACGGGACATTAGGCGTAACCTGCTGAACAACAGGGACGGTTTCCGGCACTTTTTGCTGCTGCTTATTGGTCAGTAAGAATAATATCATTATTAGTCTTTTCATTTACCATCTTATCATTGTTGTAAACCTAAAACGATTATTGGTCCGAATTGTTTTTAATAAGAAATCAAACAGCAGTAATACAACGTATTAGCTTAGAATGTATAATTAAAAGTGTCCGCTTCCAACTTAAAAGCGGGAGCCTTTTTATTATTGGGCACAATGGAAGCCCCTTAGGCATTAAGGTGCCACATAAAGGGGGATTAGGCGAGGGATATATTAATATTTGCTATTTGCTGAGCATGGTATTTTAAGGCTGCATATTAGAAATTAACAACTCCACCCAACCTTTAAACCGGGGACATTTTTCTAAAATTGAGTGGATTCCATTTTCAAGGGCTATTATCGGGCCATGAAGAGGTTTCTCGTATCCGGGTATAAGATTTTCAAGCCTTTTTGATGGATGTGTTTCCAGTCCGTCATTTATTAATTCGGGATTTGGGTAACTTTCAATAATCTGAAAAATGTTGTCTTTATTCGCTTTCGGGATACCCGGAAAATATTCAAATCCCCTTTTAGCAGAAAACAAAAGGCCTTCAAATTCATGTAACTGTATATACGGAATAAAACGATGGTTATTTATGTCTTCGCTAATAGCAGTTTCTAAAAAAATAACCTGTTGTAATTTATTTGAAATTGATTTTGATTCAACAAACTTTGGGAAATCATTTTTTATTTTATAGAAGTCTATTAATGAAGTAACTATAATATCTTTTTCATGCTTCATAAACCTTAGGGCATTTGGTTTTAACCTGTCATATTTAAGATCGCCCCCTTTATGCCCGGAACTTGTTTCCAATGGGATAGCTCTAACATCGTAAATACCCTTAGATTGAAAAAAGGGACAAAGGACATTATTAATAAATTCCTCCTCGGTTTGGCCTTCAACAATTATATATATTGCCCTCATTTTGGCCGCCCTCCTATGATATTCATATTCCAAAGTTCGCCCAAAGAATAATCCTTTAGCCAGTCGCTTAATTCTTCTGCATTTTGTGGTTTAAAAACTGTCTGCTCGTTTTCTCTATCGACAACTATTACTTGAGTTGAATCATCAGGCGGAAAATGATTCAAAAGTTCAATTGATTGAGTGGCAAGAATTACCTGACGGCGGTTCCCATTCTCAAAAGCTGGAAGGCTTTTAATTATAGCTGCAAGTTTGTTGATGGCAAAAGGGTGAAGCCCGATTTCCGGTTCATCAATTATTATCGTTCCTGGGGGTTCTGGTTGAAGAAACAGGGCCGCAAGACAAATAAAGCGCAAAGTACCATCAGAAAGATAATTTGCATCAAAATAATCATCATTCCCTTTTTCCTGCCAGCGTAAGTTTATTTTTGAAGGGTCGTCAGACGAAGGCCTTAAATCAAACCGGTTAAAAAATGGGGCGACTGATTGTATTACTTTTTCAATAATATTAAAGTGCTGCGGATGTGTCTTTGAAAGTCTGTAAAGAAAAGCGGCAAGGTTTCTGGCATCTTCACGAAGGAGGTCATTATCGTTTATATCTCCAAAACTCTTGACTAATGCAGTTTTACCGGTATCGTGGAAGTGAAAGACTTTTAAATTTCTAAAAAAAGGAACAACATATTCTCTATCAATAAAAAATTTACTTTCAGGAGTAGAGCTTTCTGTTGCACCAGAGGAAGTATATCTATGAAGTTCCCAATTATTATTATGACCCAGTAATGCATTTACTTCTTTTGTAAACACAAAACCTCCACCTTGAGTAGGCTCAAGGATAAACTCATATTTTAAAACTCTGTTATCTCTATTTTGTTCTTGAGTATCATCTCTATCGTAGGGGCTGAATCCGGGTTCAAACGCTCTATCATTATTAAATTGTAGTTTACATTCGAGAAAAGGTGATTTTTTCTCTCCGAAATACAAAAAAGCGTTTGCAAAACCATTGGTTTTCACATACAACTGGAGGTTTTGGTTCATAATATTATTCAATAATTTGAATAAACTTATCAAATTGCTTTTTCCTGAACCGTTAGCCCCAATCAATATATTTGTATCTCCAAACTCAAGTTCGGCATCCCGAATGGATTTATAATTTTTAATGTTAATTGATGCTATACTCATATTATTCTAATTCAAAATTAACAACAAATATTCAAAAATTCTCAAAACCCATGCCCGCACCGGTTTAGCCATAGTGTAACTGGTGTGTAAACAGCAAGTTTGCAACTTGCCGCTTTAAGCATAGCAGGCAACCTATATATACATTTTTACTATAATAAATGCCTCAATGGCCAAAAAGACCAGTGCGGTATAAAAGCCTTCGTTTATTTTTTTGAGCGATATATTTATGAGCATAGATTGTATTTCTACAAGGGCCCTTATGGCCACAACCATCGCAATGGATTCCGGCTTACCAAAAGCGGCAGCCATCAGCATCCCTAACCCCATAGCCAGGTTCCTTGATGAATATTCGTATGCGGCATACCTGGCCCCTTTGCCTTTCATGTCCACCCCCTCGGTGCTATTTTCAAAAGTATGTGAAGGCTGGAAATACCCTGCTATGCCGTAGCCAATATTCACCAGGGCAAACACCCCGGCAATAATTCTCACGTACATCGGTATCATATTGGTTTCGATCATGGTATTTTGCTTTAAGGTTTTATAATTAAGTTTGTTTATTACAAAATTCTATCCGTGCCAATTTAGGGATAGTGTAACTGATGCTCAAATATAAAACAAGTTTGCAATTAATTACTACTCCTTCGCTAACCCATTAACTCTTTATCGCCACATTCCTAAACTCTATCTCCCCGTTTCCACCTTTATCAATAATAATTTTATCATCTTTATTGATAGTCCCGGCCAGTATTAATTTGCTCATTTTGTTTATTATTTCCTTTTGAAGTACCCTTTTTAGCGGCCTTGCCCCAAATTCCGGTTCAAAACCTTCTTTTGCCAGCAGGTCAATCGCTGCATCGGTTGCCTCTATATGCACATCATTTTGCGCCAGTAGTTTCACGAGGTTATTCACCTGTATCTTTACTATTTCGCGAACTTCGGCTTTATCTAAAGGTTTGAATACAATGATCTCATCAATCCGGTTCAGGAATTCCGGGCGAATGGTTTGCTTTAGCAGTTCCATCACTTCTATCTTCGTGGACTCTATAATCCCGTACATATCATGCTTGTCCTTCGCTTTGGAGAAATTTTCCCTGATGATTTGTGAACCAAGATTGGATGTCATAATGATTATAGTGTTCTTAAAATTCACCACCCTGCCTTTGTTGTCGGTTAAACGACCGTCTTCAAGCACTTGCAATAGTATGTTAAACACATCCGGGTGCGCTTTTTCTATTTCGTCGAGCAACACTACAGAATAAGGTTTGCGGCGAACGGCTTCACTAAGCTGACCGCCTTCTTCATAGCCTACATAGCCCGGAGGCGCGCCGATAAGCCGGGAGACGGAATGTCTTTCCTGGTATTCGCTCATATCTATCCGGGTCATCATGTTTTCGTCGTTGAAAAGAAATTCAGCAAGCGCTTTGGCCAGTTCCGTTTTGCCCACGCCCGTAGTACCGAGGAATATAAACGAACCAATCGGCCTCTTCGGGTCGCTGAGGCCGGAGCGGTTTCGCCTCACAGCATCTGCTATGGCTTCTATCGCTTCTTCCTGCCCGATGATGCGCTTATGCAGTTCCGTTTCCATGTTCAGCAGTTTTTCCCGTTCGCTTTGCAGCATGCGGTTTACAGGTATGCCCGTCCAGCGGCTCACTATGGCGGCTATGTCTTCCGCATCCACTTCTTCTTTAATCATCTGCCCGCCGCTCTGGCTTTCAGCAAGTTTTTGCTGGAATGCGGCAAGGTTTTTCTCGGCTTCCTGCACTTTGCCGTATCGTATCTCCGCTACTTTGCCATAGTCACCTGCACGCTCTGCCTGCTCGGCCGCTATTTTGTAGTTTTCAATATCCTGCTTGCTTTTTTGTATCTGGTCTATAATGTCCTTTTCTTGCTGCCATTTGGCCTTGATGGTGTTTTTCTTATCATTCAGTTCTGCCAGTTCCGATGCAAGTTTTTCCAGTTTCCGGGCATCTTTTTCGCGTTTTATGGCCTCGCGTTCTATCTCAAGCTGGCGGATTTTGCGCTCCAGTTCGTCCAGTTCTTCCGGCAAAGAATCTACTTCGATGCGTGCTTTAGCGGCCGCTTCGTCTATCAGGTCTATAGCTTTATCGGGGAGAAAACGATCGGTGATATAACGCTGGGATAGCTCTACAGCAGCGATAATAGCTTCGTCTTTTATCTGTATTTTATGATAGGTCTCATACCTTTCTTTTAGCCCGCGAAGAATGGATACAGCGTCTTCAAAATCAGGCTCATCTATCAGTACCTTTTGGAAACGCCTTTCCAGCGCCTTGTCCTTTTCAAAGTATTTCTGATATTCATTCAGGGTAGTTGCCCCTATTGCCCTTAGTTCACCTCTGGCAAGGGCCGGTTTCAGGATATTGGCGGCATCCATTGCGCCTTCCGAAGCGCCCGCGCCTACAAGGGTATGTATTTCATCTATAAAAAGGATAATTTCCCCGTCGCTGCCGGTAACTTCTTTCACAACAGCTTTTAGCCTTTCTTCAAATTCACCTTTGTACTTTGCGCCTGCTATAAGTGCGCCCATATCCAGTGAAAATACCGTTTTGCTTCTTAGGTTTTCAGGCACATCGCCATTAATGATCCGGTAAGCGATCCCTTCCGCAATAGCGGTTTTCCCCACGCCGGGCTCACCAATTAATATTGGGTTGTTTTTTGTCCTGCGGGACAATATATGTATCACCCGCCTTATTTCTTCATCCCTGCCAATTACCGGGTCCAGTTTGCCTGTACGTGCCATTTCATTCAGGTTTTTGGCGTATTTTTCAAGGGCATTGTATTTGGCTTCAGCGCTTTGGTCGGTTACTTTAGCGCCGCCACGAAGTTGTTCTATCGCTTTTTTAAGTTCTTTTTCAGTCACCCCATATTCACGAAGGGCATTGGCAACATCATCTTTGCCAGCCAGCAAACCCAGGATGATATGCTCAACAGATACAAACTCATCTTTGAATTCCTTCATATAGCTCAATGCTTTCTGGAGTGCGTTATTTGTATCATTTGAAAGATAAGGGCTACCACCAACCACTTTTGGATATTTGGTTATCAGTTCATCAAGCCGTGTATTGAGGCGTGGAAGGTTTACGTTTAGCTTTTTCAAAAGAAAACCAACCACGTTTTCATCCTCTATCAGCATCCCTTTCAGAAGGTGCGCCGTGTCAATGGCCTGGTTTTGGTTGGCTTCTGCTATCTGCTGTGCTTCCTGCACGGCTTCCTGCGCTTTGATCGTAAAATTATTAAAATTCATATTATTCTATTTTTAGTTAGGCCATTTATATAACAAACCTGTCTTCTGCCTTTTCAAAAATACTTCCATTACGTAAAACGCTACATTTTTGGCAGAAAACGGCTTTCTCAAGCGCCAAACTGTCAGTAGCATATAAAGGTTTTTTATATTTTAGTTTGAAATTTATGAAATTTGGCAATTATATTGCTTACAATAAACCGACAACTTGTTTTGTTAATATAGATATGATAAAAATAGTTCAGTGTTTAGTGTTAGCGGTCCTCTTAACGACCTGCTACCTTCAGGTAAATGCGCAGCTTAACCGCAGAAATGACCAAACCAACCAGCAGGGCAACCCGTATGGCAGGCAGCAAAAACCGGATTCATCGTTTGTTGATCATTTACGTTGGGGCTTTAGCGGTGGCGCAAGTGGTGGTTACGGAGGTGGCTATATTGAAATTGATCCTCAATTAGGCTATCAGTTTAATAAGCAATTTATTGCAGGCATTGGTTTTTCATATAGTTATATCAGTGAAGCGCTTTTTGACCCCTATTCCGGCCAGTATACAGGGAATTATTCTACTTCTAATTATGGCGGGAGGATTTTCGCAGAATATCATTTTCTGCCAATGCTTTTTCTTCATATTGAGTACGAAGCCATGAATTTTGATTACCAATATGTCAACAACAACCCAAGTTCTCCTTTATACAACACCACAGTTGATGCAGGCAGGACATGGGTAGGGAATCCACTTATCGGTTTGGGCTATCAGGCCCCATTGGGCAGGAAGTCATATTACTACATTTTAATTTTGTATGATCTTAACTTTAATGATCCGCCTTCAGCAGAACTATATGGTTATAGCCCGTTTATTCCCAGAATTGGGTTTATGTTTGGCTTCTAAGGACAAATAATTTAGTGATATAAAATAAAAAAGCCGCAGGACGAAATCCTGCGGCTTTTTTTATATTTATATAACGTTCTCTCTTTTCTATTTCTTCTTCAAATCTGCATAGTGCTTATAGAAAAGCGGCAGGGTTTCTATCCCTTTCAGGAAATTGAATATCCCGAAGTTTTCATTAGGAGAGTGGATATTATCTGTATCCAGTCCAAATCCCATCATCATAGATTTTACGCCAAGTTCATTTTCAAACAAGGCTACAATTGGAATGCTCCCCCCTGCCCGGACAGGTAATGGTTTCTTGCCAAAAGTATCCTCATAGGCCATAGAGGCGGCCTGGTATTCAATACAATCCATAGGAACTACTACCGGCTCGCCGCCATGATGAAAATCAACCTTAACAGTCATAGACGGCGGGGTTATTTTCTTGAAGTGTTCCGCAAATAAATGAGCGATCTTTTCGGATTTTTGATTAGGTACCAGCCTCATTGATATTTTAGCAGATGCTTTGGAAGGCAATACCGTTTTGGCCCCTTCGCCTATATAGCCGCCTTTAATGCCATTTACATCCAGGGTTGGACGGGTAGAGGCCTGCTCAATAATAGAATAGCCTTTTTCTCCCCTTGTTTCTTTTATGCCAAGTTCCCTTTTATATTCAACTTCATCAAAAGGAATCTCGCTTATAGCTTTTTTCTCTTCTGCTGAAATATCTTCTACGTCATCATAAAAACCCGGAATGGTTATTTTGCGCGTCACAGGGTCTATCAAGGAGGATATCATATCGCAAAGCGCATTGATAGGGTTGCTTACAGCGCCGCCATAAGTGCCTGAATGTAAATCCCTGTTTGGGCCCACCAGTTCCACTTCTACATAAGCAAGCCCGCGAAGGCCTACGGTAATAGAAGGTATATCATTGGCAAGCATACTGGTATCTGAGATAAGGCAGACATCCGATTTAAGTTTTTCTTTATTGGCTTTCACAAAAATGCCCAGGTTCACCGAGCCTACTTCTTCTTCGCCTTCTATCATGAATTTTACGTTGCACGGCAATGAATTATTTTTCATCATAAATTCAAAGGCCTTTACGTGCATATACATCTGCCCTTTATCATCACAGGAACCACGGGCAAATATTTTCTCATCCTTTATCACGGGTTCAAATGGGGGGCTGGTCCACAGATCAATTGGGTCGGCAGGCTGCACATCATAGTGGCCATAAACGAGCACAGTTGGCAGTTTAGGGTCAATTAATTTATCGCCATACACTATCGGGTGGCCATCCGTTTTGCATACTTCTACGTGTTCTGCCCCGGCAGCTATTAGCTGTCCCTTCACATATTCAGCCGCACGGGCCACATCGTTTTTATACTGCGGGTCAGCGCTTACAGACGGGATACGGAGGAGGTCAAGCAGTTCATTGACAAACCTGTCCTTGTTTTGCCCGATATATTCTTTTACTTCTTCTTTCATGATTATTATTTAAAATTAGCCCGCAATTTAGGAAAAATACTGTTATTGGATAAGCTGTTAAAAAATAAGTAATATTGTAGCTTTAAATTTTAATTATGTCGCAGGACTACGATAAAATCTTTAAGGAAAATATTGAAGGGGTTGTTATTCCTTTGATAGGCAAAATACTCCATATTCATCCGGCAAAATTGACGGATATATCCAACGATATTCAAAAGACCATTGAACGAAGGGCCGATTTCCTCAAAAAGATAATAAGCAAGGATAATGGCGAAGAATTTATCCTTCAAATTGAGTTCCAGAAAGACGATGACCCAAAAATGGCCTACCGTATGCACGAATATTATGCTATCCTGCTGCGAAAGTATGAATTGCCTATCCGGCAATATGTTTTTTATATAGACAGCCGTAAGCCTAAAATGCCTTTATTTTTAAAAACAGATAAATTGACGTTTGAATTTGACCTGATAAACCCAAAGGACTATGACTATAAAATTTTTACAGAATCGGACAACCCTGAAGAAATAATAATGGGCATCCTTGCTGACTTTGGCAAAGACGGCGCTGATAAAGTAATGGATATAATATTAAGCAAGATAAAATTTCTGCCAATTGAAACAATTAGCAAGAAAAAATATGTTGTACAGCTTGAAATACTGTCAAAA
>Ga0206827_1018_pt1 | contig 48878 bp, 29 predicted proteins | sample Alteio_BWOrgCont_77_FD_152852 | JGI IMG/M metagenome (GOLD analysis project Ga0206827, IMG submission 152852) | Enriched cells from forest soil in Barre Woods Harvard Forest LTER site, Petersham, Massachusetts, United States -... | ecosystem: Environmental > Terrestrial > Soil > Temperate forest >...
AGCCGACTATGATGTGGCAATAGGTATAAATCCTAGCTCTACTAATGCACTTTGTACCCGTGGAATGCTGAAGTCAAAAAAAGAAGATTACACTGGGGCGTTTAAGGATTTGAATGAAGCGATCAGATTAAATCCAGAACTTATTCAAGCATATAATAGCTTTGGGGTTATTAAATATCACCAGGGGGAATATGTTGCTGCGACTGGATATTTTAAAAAGGCGCTTACTCTGAATCCTCATTCTGCGGAGATTTATTTCAACCGTGCTTTGGCATATAGAGGGAATACAGATTATAATTTAGCTATAGCTGATTTAAATGATGCAATAACGTGTGAGCCTAAGCACGCAAATGCATATTATATGCTGGCTATTATAAAATTTGACTCGCGCTTATACATTGGTACTATTGCTGATTTGAACAAAGCAATCAAGTATAAACGTAACTTCCCTCAGGCATATTATCAACGTGCACTGGCCAGGATTAACTATGCTGAGATGTTATCTAAAGCTGCAAGTACACGCGGCGATGAGGACAGTTCATCGCATAAGCTCTCAGAACCTCAGCCTGGGACTATTGTTATGATAGCTTTGAGTGATTTAAACGAAGCAATTAGGTTAGATCCGGTTTATTCCGATGCTTACTATCAGCGTGGTCTACTTAAGAAAGTGTGTTTTTCTCAATACAGTGATGCCTTTACTGATTTGAGTATGGCTAAGACATTGGGTTGTGATAGCCCAACATTGGATCAAGAAATAGAATCTTGTCGCATAATGTTTATTCAAAGTGAGCAACTTGGCACCGCTATTAGGTATCCTTGTGGAAATGCCAGAACTTCAAGGCATACCACTTTTGTGACATCTACGTCCAAGGTACTTTCTCCGGAATTTAGCCTTTCACCAGGGCCCCGCCCATTAATAACTAAGACAGCGTGCTACCCTGTTCGATCTTATGAAAAGAAATTAGATGATGAAAGAGCGTCGAGTGAGGAACTTGGAGTTTAAAGAACAGCCTAACGTTTTTATTGACAGGTATTTCTCCTTGACAGTAGTTTTTTATGTAATTATAAGATTTGCGTTAGCATATTACTACAACTGTAGCTTTTATAAAAAATAAAAGTGAAAAATCAGGGGGTAAAATCATGGCGGAAAATAAAGTTTTTGGCGTATCTGCAGATGCATTGAAACAGTATGTTGAGAAGATAGAACATCTGGAGCTGGAGAAAGCTGAAATTGCAGGGTTTATCAAAGAAGCTTATATGGAAGCGAAGTCGACTGGTTTTGATCCCAAGATAATTCGCCAGGTCATTAGAGATCGCAAACTCGATCCAAAAGAAGTCGATGAGCTGGAAACTTTACTCATCATGTATAAACGGGCTTTGGGTATGCTCCCTGAGCTTGATCAAGCCGCTTAGTCATAGTAAATCTTAACAACTTTTTAAGTTATTCTTATGCGCGATGAAAGAAACCTTGTTACGCCGGATGTGCCTAATAAAGTGGCCGCAGCTAATGTATATTTTAATCGTGGTGTAGCACATGGAGAAAAAGGGGAACTTGATGCTGCAATTGACTGCTACAAACAAGCAGTCAAGCTTAATCCGAGATTTTCTGCTGCATACAACGACATGGGCGTGGTTGAATTTCTTAAAGGGAATTATGATGGCGCCAAAATAGCTTTTCATAAAGCTATTGCGTTGAATCCTCATTTTGCCGAAGCCTTAAATAACCGCGGTAAAGTTAGAAGCCTTTTGAAAAAAGATGCTGAAGCGTTATCTGATTTTGTTGATGCGCTAAAGGTGCGTCCTGATTATCCTGAGGCACTTATTAATCATGCCATTATTTTAGAGAAACTAGAATGTTATAATACCGCTTTTCGTGAATATGACCATGCAATCAGGATAGATCCTGCATATCCAGAAGTTTACCTTCATCGTGGTAAACTTAATAGCAGGCTAGGGAAGCTACATGAGGCTTTGGCAGATTACAATAAAGCAATAAGCTTAGATCCCGAATATTCTGAAGCATTTTTTTATCGTGCTAGACTTCATGAAAAGTTGGGAAACCCAATTAGGGCACTGGAAGACTACAATGAAGCAATACTGTTTAACTTTGAATTTGCAGAAGGCTATAGTTATCGAGGACTATTAAAATGGAAACAAAGAGACCGATCTGGTGCACGTGATGATTTGGAGTTATCACTCATTTTTAATCATGAATGTGCACATGCGATCAATAGTCTTGGTTGGATTAAATATCAAGAAGAAGATTATATTGGTGCAAAAGAAGAATTTGATAAAGTAATCAAGCTTTATCCCGAATTTCCTGAAGCCTTAAACAATCGCGGCCTGGTATATATAAAATTAAAACTGTATGACTATGCGTTATTAGATTTTACTACTGCACAATTGTTGAATCCTCAGTCTCCTAAATATCCATATAACTGTGGAATAGCTTTGAAACATTTGAGTAGTTGGGATTTGGCTTTAGATAATTTTGATTCAGCAATCGCATTAGATCCTCAGAATTTCGAAGCATATTTTAACCGGGGTTTGGTTAGAAATGCATTAGATCAAACTGCTGAGGCTATATCTGATTTAGATGATACAATCAATCTCAACCCTCGGTTTGCTCAAGCGTATTATCATAGAGCTTTGCTTAAAAGCAAAAATGTTGTTTTATCTGAACAGGTTTTGGCTGCTGTGATAGCTGATTTAGAAACAGCTATCAGGCTTGATCCAGAATATCCAGATGCATATTATAAGCGTGGCATGATTTTTAAGGATCATGTTCATAATTATTCAGCTGCCTTGTCGGACTTACAAAGAGCTAAAGAGTTAGGATATACTAGCCCGACCCTGGATGCGGCAATAGAGTCATGTCGCAGTAATTTAATACAACCGGCACCCCCACAGATAACGATTACTCAGAGCTCTTCTTCGACTGGTGGGCCTCATCGACCCTCTGTTCATTTTACTTTTGTGCCACCTAGCAGCCATTTAAAGCCTCAGCCTAGAACACCTTCGCCAAAGCATCGTCGTCCTCTATCACCATCGCCAAAGCACTGCTCACCATCATCTTCGCCAAAGCAGCATCGTTCGACATCACCATCGCCTTCACCATCGCCTTCACCTTCACCAAAAAATAGCTCGCCTTCACCAAAGCTTAGTCCGGCAGCACATTCTCCTAGACTGCTTAGCCCGCCGAGTTCCGCAGCTTCTATAAGTCCGCAAACGAGTCCCTATATTCCGCCCGATTCCACGACTTCATGCAGCTCGCAAGGGAGTTATCTTACTTCACCAGATTCTTCTATTTCAAGCGGCTCAAAAGGGAGCTTTTATTCTCTGTCCGATTCTTCTATTTCAAGCAGCTCTCAAGATAGTTTTTATAGTCAACCCGACTCAACGACTTCGGTCGGTTCAAGAGCTAGTGCTTATATTTTTACAGGCTTGGCTGGAGATACGGGGAGGTCTATAACACCTTCGCCAAAGCATACTACAACACTCTCTTCAAAGCACCTTACGGCGTCATGCTCAACGACTTCAGATAGTCCGAGAAAGAGTGCTTATATATTGACAGCAGATGATGTCCAGGAGTCCCCGAAAATAGCAACTCGAAAAGACTATCATGTGGGGAAACTAGAACAAAACAGAAAATTAAGTGCTGGTAGGGAAGGTGGAATAAGATCAAGAGAAAATAGTCAAACCTGAAGCGGAGAATACAAAATAATTTTATAGGAGTTTTTAATGTTGGGTGAATATAAGAGTATGGGGCTTAAAAAACCAAAAGTTGAATCCATGGGTTTCTTTAATGTAAGCGACATGGAAGAGAAGCCTTCAAACGGTGTATTTATGCCCCCGGAAGAATCAGTAGCTGTTGTCTATTCTACCGCAACCAGAAGAGTTAGCTATGGTGACGTTTGTAAGCAGCTGGAAGCTTTGCGACAAAGAAAGCTAGAAGGTGTTGAACATGTTTTTTTAAATGATGAGCTAGGGCTTCTTAAGGTACGTTTCGATGTATGTGTTTCAGCTGTATTAGAAACTGATGCTATTAAAGATAGCGCGCATATTCCACGCTTCAATGAAGATTGTGTGCAGGCGCAAGAAGTTGCTTTAAATAAAGTGCGACGCTTCCTTGAAGCTGGGAATGAATATATAGATTTTCTCCCTAAGTGTCAGACTGAAATTATTAGTAATCTTAATACTGCAGCAATTGCCAGGATTGGAAGGTTTATAGATGAAGCCCTCAAATTAAATGTTGCTAAAGGTGCCTTACAACAGATTAAGCAAAATTTACGGTTCATAATTAAAGGGAAAGAAATAAGTTCTTTGGAACATACATTTATAGAAGCAGTTGCAGATCTTATGCCTATTTACAAATCATATAAGAACAAAGCTGCAAAGAAAGGTAGTAAGCAAGCTGAAAGCCAGCAAGTACAAAATGACATTACTAGCCTTTTGGATGCATTGCACTTATTCAGAGCAAAAGCGCTTATGCCAAAATTATATGATGAAGCTGCACAGAGTTGTCAGATGGTATATGATTCCTGTACTAGCTTTTTTACCTACGTTCCTGTTAGAGAGCAAATAGAGGCCAACTTTAAAATTGTAAGAGACGTTTTGGAATTTGAAGATAGGATTCTTGCTGGTCTTCAAAAATATGCTAATACAGTTTCTTCCTGGCCAGTGTATAATTATAGTGCTGGTCGGGTACAGGCTAAAAAAGTAGAAGGTAAGTCTAAACAGCCGTTGCTTACAATCAAAATTATCAGGGGGCAGATTGAGGCAAACAAATTGCTTAAGCTTGACGATAAAGTTGATATAGTATTTGACCTTGCTACTGGTAAGGGGCTTTTGCTTAAGTTGCAGGTAAGGCTTATGGATTTAAGGCGTGAGCTTGAGACTTATAAAGCAGAAGATAACACAAGGGAACTTGAGCAAGGGTTAGCAGAAGCAAGGACTTTGCTTGACCTACCTGTGTTTCAAAAATACGACATGCTTAGATTAAATGCCTGGGAGAATATTCTTGAAATTGGAAACAATATCTTAATTGTCTTAGGATTTATCAAGGAATTTCAACCAAAACCTCACCAAGTTGAGTTCTATAATACTGCACGTGATTCAATTGGTTCTCCCAATTCATCTATGTATAAAAGGCTAGGGCAACAAAAACTAGATTTTATAGAAGCTATAAAGGTTATAAAACACATCGGGGCTAACCTAAATACAACTGAAAATAGAGTTTTTCGTGAATTTACCCACTTGTATCAAAACGTACACCTTGCCTTCCTTCTGCTGCAAAAAAGTCTTGATTACTATGAAATAATATTCAAATGCATTCCTCAGGATCGGGTTGCTTTTAAGATAGAGCTAATAAAGGAGCAAACCGAGTTTATTAAAATAATACAGGATGTTATTAACATACTGGAGAACACACTTGGCCATACTCATATCAAGAGGCTTTTTGTGAAAAACAAACTGGGTCATTCTGTACTGATTGATGTACAGGAGTGCAATGAGAGGCTTTTAAAACAGGGTTGTGGTGAAATTGCTATTATCTTAGGAAAGAAAGTAGAGGTTGTGCGAAAGTATTATGATGCAATATCTTTTGGTTTTGAAAAGCTGCTTTCTGAATTGGCTGCTGGGCAAAGAGATGTCACTACTGAAGATTATATGTATTCATTTGGAGCTTCCTCCGTTCTGCCTAAAGATCTCGAAGATCTGATACGTGAGGATGAAGAAGAGAAAGCCCAGAAAAAACTAGCAGAGGAAAAAGAGAAAGCGCAGAAAAAACATGCAGAGGAAAAGGAGAGGCAGAAGGAAGCCAAAAGAAGTCAGCGTTCTAGAGAAAAACGCCTGGAAAACAAAACCAGTCCTGATATTAGTCCTGTCGTTGCTACGGTTCAAGCGCCAGAAGCCGATATGGTTCCCAAGTGTGATGCTGACCTGCGTAGAGAATTTGACAAGTTGCTTAAGAATTTATATACCAAACAGGCTGATTTTACTGACCTCAGATCAACACTCAGTGCATTACCCAAGCTGATTAATCAGGCACAAAACCTGGAACTAATTTTTGAAGTGAATTCAGCAATGGGGGATGCCTACGATATGATGGCGCAAAAAATCCACATTAGTTCTAAAACCCCAGTGACTCGAGATAGAAATGGTAGACCCAATGGAATAAGAAAGGTCGACAAAACTTATAATTATTCTAAGATGGCTTCTGAAACCTTAAGCTGCTTAGAGGCCTCCATAAATTACTATAAGTACGCCGAAATGGTTTTGCAAAACCTACATGGCAAAATTCCTGAAGATAGGTACAACGAAAAGTACCGGTGGTTGATCGTCTGCATGGGAGAAAGAACTATTAAACTGCGGGAGCTCAGACAAAAGTTCGAGGAGGATTCTGACTTTTTACAAAAGAGGAAGAAAGAGATTAGGAAAATGAGGGGTGAAGATTGGTGGAATAGGGGTAATGCACCAAGCCAGGTTTCGCTATATGCTCAAGCATTGGCAAATTCCGTAGAGCCATTTAATAAAATAACAAATGCGCTAGATGATTTTACTAATAAGCTTGCACAACATAAAGAGGATGACGTTGATTATCCTGAGATAGATTGCGGGTATGTGTCACATCAATATGTATCGCAAAAAGAAGAATTACCTATGCTTGCCGAGCCGGAATTGAGTCCGGAAGATGAGGTCGAGACCGATGAACGATATAAAGTTACTGAACAACCTACCTCATTGGTTACGTTACATGGAGCAGCACAACAAATGCCTAATTTCGCGGGTAATTTATATCCATCAGTTCAATTAACTATGCCTTTTCCGTTATATCCGCCCATGATCTTTCCTTATCCGGCCATGGCGATAATGCCAACAGCGCCACGATTTAAGGAGGTTTGTTGGTTCATTTATAAGAATGACATGATGTATGTGCAAAGAGTATGGGTGCCAGAATATTCTACAGAAGAAGTTGTGCCATATCCACATCTGGAGCAATTACAAGTACCTTATGGTTTGAACGCTCATTTTAGAACTCCCCCACCTCCTCAGACTAACATGCCGCCATTTGCTAATGAAGCAGGTGCTGGCAATAATTATACATCAACTGGCTATGTTGCTCAGCAGCCTCAGCAACCGCAACTGCTCATAACCTGTGTCCCACCACTTGAAGTCAATAGAGTTAAAAGCCAAGGTGAGTTAGAGAAAAGTTAATCAAATATGCGTAAAAGGAAAAACTATGCGTAAAAAAGACCCTAATACAACTGAGTTGCGTGAAATTCAAATAAGTCTTTCAACGAATGAGGACATTACTTTGCCTAAAGTGCATCCCCCAAAGAAACAAGATGAAAGTCCAAAAGAAAATGGAGACGATATATTTGAAATGTTTGCTCCATTTCAAAATGTTTATAACTTCGCTGAGGTGGTTGATAAGGTTAATGATGCTTTAAGGGCATTAAATCTTATTTGTGAGAATACCAGCCTTGTTAAGAGTTGGCGATATAGTCCGGAAAGGAAAAAAGATCAAGATGCATACATTGCTAAGTTAGGCAATTTTATAATGGTCAGTAATGAATATATAAAGTTGTTAGGTAAAATTGACCGAAAATTCATAAAGGTTTTTGATAAAGCTAATTTGGATTCTATTTCTCTATCTTTAGATACCTTTATTGATCTATTTGAGAGTTCAGGACTCAAATCTGCTCCTAGGTTTATTAAAGGATTTCATTCTTATAAGGAGTTTTTAACTCGGCTTTCAAAGGACAATAGTAACCTTGAGAGTTTTCAAGATGATGAGGTATTCAATTTAACTACAGAAATGAGCATAGCCTTTTCGACAGTTTTTTTCACTCTAAATAAACCGGAACTATTGGCAATAACACAAGGTTTGGTTTCACAGATACCTAAGCTCAGTTTAAAAACAAGTAAGATCTATGAACTCCTGACGATAAAAAAGCGAATGTCCTCAGGTATGCACAGTGCTATACATGATATTGAGAATGTTCTTATCGAGGCGCGGCTATTATTACTAATCCAACCTGATCAGGGTTTTATTAATGGCTACCTAAAAATAAATATAGATTTAATTAATGTACAGATAGGTTTACTTGAGTTGTTCAGCAAAACCTCTGATCCGGTTATGAGAGTATGGCCATATCTAAATAGAGATTTGCTAAGGGCGCAGGAAAAGGGCAAACCTGTTCAAGTGGATATAATACTGTATAAAAAGAGACAGGACCTGCTAGTTTATCAAAGTTTATCCGCGGTCGAGCTGGTTCCTCTAATAGATGTCATAAATAAAACTGAAAAAGTAAAAGATATTCTCCAAAAAGATGAAGCAAATCTAGAGGACCATTTGAGAATAATGACTGATATTTGTGCTACAGACGCCTTTAGACAAAATCCATTAGTAAAAGCTGTTGCCCTCTCAATTGTAATTTTATGCTATGGTGTTAAGAATAGACTAAGTGTTAAGCAAGGGGCTGATAAAAAGGCCGTATTGCAATCTGATATTATAGTGAAAATCCAATACATTAAAGATTTTGTCGATAATCTTGATCAGCTTAAGCTTGCCTGGAATAGTGATTTATTTAAGTTTTTAAATAGCTTTATCTTCTTTAAGAGCTATGTCCAGTCAGTTGTTGCTTACGCTGAGCTGGTTTTTCTTAATTGCGAGTTCATTTTTAAGCATGCTGAAAAAGACTTGGAGCTTAGAAATCACATCATTAAAATGCAAATTGGGCTTCTGGAAATGCAAAATACTTTATTGCATTTTAGCAAAGATCTTTATCAAGAGCAGTATGTTAAGTGCTTCTATTTTAAAGATGAAAATAGAAATGAAATTGTTGCCTATAGTACAGTAGAAAAAAATAGAATTTTTGCTGAAACAGGTAACTTACATAAGGAGATATACGGTATTCCTATAGAGGATATCCTAAAACTCAACGCAGCGAGAAAACTCAAGCTGGAAGCTATTCCACTAGAGTATTTAGCAAAACAAAGGCTGCCAAAGGAATCTGACTATGATCAGGCAATTAGTGGCAAAGAGCTGGAAGAATACCTGAAGAAGTGGGACAAGGAAGCCGCAGCAGAAAAAGCTCTTGAAGAAAAGCAACATAAAGCCCCGAAGCAGCATAAACTGAGAAGGCAAGCTGCTAAGGATACTAAGGCTGCTCAAAAGCGCAAGCAAGAAGGCAAGGGGGATAAACCTGATAATGTGGAGACGACAAAGCTTGTCGTTAGGCCGGCTCACGATCCGCTTGCCAAAAAGATGGGCGAGCTGCTGTTGCTTCTTAATCCCAGAGATTTTAAACCAGCTGATGTGACTCGGGCGATAAAGGAGCTCCATCCATTTACATTAAATTCTCAAAATAACGAAGAGCAGGTGTTTAAGGCTCTGTCTGCAATTGGAGATAGCTACAGCATGATTGCAGGGCACAATCTTAATCGTAAAAAGAAGAATCCTAAAGATTTGTTAGTCAACCTTGAGCTTGCGTTAAACTATTATAGTCGCGCCGAGTTGGAATTAAGGAAACTCACAGATATTTCTTTTGAAGAACATAGCCATTATTATACCTGGTTGCAGCATTCTGTTGCTATTCAACGGCAGCTCTTAGATGAGTATGTGCATAAATTTACCTTCCAGTGCGCACAATTACTAGCTTCAAAAGAGAAAAAAAAGCAAGAGATGGGCGAAGAATGGTATAAAAGACACTTAATGCCGGGCTGGAAAGAATCAGCTAAAACCTTGCAAACTAAAGCATTGCAGGAAGTGCTAAATGCAGTGAAAGCTAAACCTGAAAATCGCAGGAATGCGGATAATGCTGCTCATGCTGTGAGAACTCAGCCATCAGATCAAACAGAAAATGTATACCAAACTATGGTTGCGTTACAAGAGACATGTAGGGAATTAGAGAGCCGTATGCAGGAGAAAGTTAAGTTAAGTGAAAACAGTCATATGGTTTACAGCTTCGAGCACTTACTGGCTCGAGCCAAAAAGCGGGCTCTGCCTGAGCAGCAATGTAACTATAAGTTTGTAACTCCGACAACTGAAGTTGTTGAAATGACAGCATCAGAACCGGATGATCAAGGGGTTGTAGATCTGTTACCTATAGTAGAACAGTCACAAGCTAATTCGCAGATTACCTTCTCTCCTATTGTAAATCTCAATCCTTACGGAACAATGCACATGGATCGCCCACTTGTTCCAGTTTTTAACTTTCCTTATCTTGTCCTGCCATCTGCGTTTAGGCAAAATCAGTTACCTTCTGAAAATGATTTTTTGTATAGTGCTGAAGACTGGTTGCCTCAAAGTTCTCAAGAAGGAGCTGTGATGGCCTATCAGCCGCAATATGCTCCACCAAGGGTGTTTTTTCCTGGTCAACCTCAAGACCCTTACCAACCTCAGTACTCTTATCCTATACAAAGCTATATACCTCCATTTACCAACGTGCCCGCTAGCTATTACAACTATGTTGCAACTGGTTATTTTGACCAGCAACCTCAACAGCCGCAAATGCAAATAGTATATGAACTTCCGCAAACTACTTATGGCAGAAGGCAAAATCAAGTTTTTGCACTATCTCAATGCGATATACATTGCCTTTAGCTGGGAAATGCGCTATATTATGTGCGAAAATTTAGATAAAGAGTAAATTGTGCGCAAAAGAAGCTTAAAACCACAAGAAGCTAAGGGTGCTTCGTCAACTCAACAGTTATCGGAAGTTGCTGAAAAACTTAATCCTAGAGCAGATGTCGCTCTGCCTAGACAAAACGAGAACTTTCAAAATGAAAATCCATTTGTAGGCAACTATGCAGCCACTGTTTCTGACAATTTTACACCACCAGAATTCAATGTTATTGCTACATATTATGCTAATAATACTCAATTTTACTCAAATCTATATGAAGTTAATACGCATTTTACTATCTTTAAGTATTCCAAAATAGCTTTCCCTAGCAAGGAACATTCTGATGTGACTGCTGCGTTTCGGATAAAACTTAAAACATTTATTTCTTCTGCTACTAGCTATGCAGCTAGCTTGAGTAAATTTGAATCATTATCAAACACAGTTTTGCACCCTAGTAATCTGGCGAAGATTCAGACTTCTTGCAGGGATTACATTAAACTTGTAAAGAAATTACCTTCTGCCTCCGAAGCTATTATTGCACTTGAACGTTATATAGAATTTTTAAATAAAGTTATTGCTGCAAATGGCAAAGTTGATCATCTTCTTGATGAAGTTCTACAGCTTTCAAGTGAAGTAGGAACATCTATGTTAAAAATTGCCTCATCTCCAGAGGATGAGCATTTTGAAAAAAAACAAGAGGTAACACACGAACTATCAAGGATTTTAACTATTATAAGAATCCATAGAAGTGCTGTGAGTGAAATGCCTAATACTTTACATAATATTGAAAGTGCTGTTATAGATTTAAGGCTTACCAATAGGGTTAGTGCTGACTTGCCCAGTGTTACCGAGTATCTTTCTACTAATGAATCCTTACTTAAAGTTCAAATTGCACTACTCACGCATTTCCAGAATACAACTGTAAAACCAGTTTTGGGGTTGTGGCCAGTTTTAAATATGCAATTGTGGAGACCTCAGTCCAAAGAAGTGCAATTTAAAGCATCTGACTTGATTACTCAAAAGTCTGTTGATCGAGCCAGGTTTAATGAAGCGTTTGCCCAAGAATTTCTCCCTTTTGTTAGAATTATCAATACATGTGATAGCTCTGAAGAAACTCAAGCCGGTAAAGAATCTTTGCAAAAGCTTTTAACTCCTGATGCTTCTAAACAAAATGCCCTGATTAGATTTGTGATTTTAGAAAAAATAATTAATTATTATTATCATTTGAACCATGTTGCCACCACTACTACTAAGATGCACCTTGAGATTAAATCTCAAATCCAGCATCTAAATGATTTTGTAGAAAATCTTAAAGCAACTAAGGATCTTTGGAATGGAAAAGTATTTAAGCATATGAATGACTTTGTTTATTTTCAAAGACGACTTCAGAATGTCATAGGCGCTACAGAAGTAGCATTTCTCAACTGTGAAGAGATTTTTAAGCATACGGATAAAAGCAAGCTGGAATTAAAAAATGAAATTATTATAAGGCAATTAAAAATACTGGAAATGCAAAATGCTCTGTTAAACTTTGCAAGAACTACTGGTGGGTCAGACTTCATATTGTCTTTCTTTTTTAAGAACTCAGATGGCTCTCGTTTCATTCGTTATGATGCTTTTAAAAAGAACAGAACAAAAGCTCTTAGTGGGGACTTGCATAATATTATTCAAGGCATTCCTATAAAAGAGATTTTGCAAAGAAATGCTATGTTAAAACTTAAGCTGGAAGCTCTACCAATGGAATTTCAGGCTAAGCAATGGCAGCCTCAGGATTCAAATTATCATGATGTTATGCACAGTGCGGAGATGGAAAAATACCTGCTGCAATGGGAAGCTGAAGACGAAATGGCAAAAGAGCAACAACGTGAGCTGGAGAATAAAGAACAGAAATCTAAAGCTAAGCAAAAGAAACAGCTGGAGAAACGTGCTGCAAAAAATGCTGAGAAAACAAAAACTCCTGCACAGAATCCAGCGCAGCCTGATACCCGGCTTGCTAAGCCGGCCGCAAGAAGTGTGGATACTCCTATTAAAACCAAGATGGATAAGTTATTGCAAAACCTAAATTCACAGCGTTTTGATGCTGTTGCAGTGAAGCAGGTAATAAGTGAGCTAACTCCGCTCACTTTAGCATCCCGTAATAGCGAGGAGGTTTTTAATGCACTCTCTGCAATTGGTGATAGCTATAGCATGATCGCTAAGCATAGACTGAAACATAGTAAAAAAAGTCCGCAAGAGTTGCTCGTTAATCTTCAGCTTGGGTTGAATTTTTATAATCGAGCTGAATTGGTTTTGGGCACTGTTGATGGCATTTCTGCTGAAGTGCTTAATAATTATTACTCCTGGCTATTACATTCTGTTTCTATGCAGCGACAACTACTTGTTCAATATGTGGAAAAATACACACATCAATATGAGAAATTATCAGACTCAAGGGAACGTCGTATGCAGGAACAAGGTGACGGCTGGTATGAAAACCATAAAAAGCCAGGCTGGAAAAAATCAGCTAAGGCAGAGAAGGCGGAAGCCTTGCAGAGTGCGTTCAAAGCGATGCGTGCAGTATCAGAGGATGGCCAGGAATTGGATGGTGAGCAAAAAGGTGAGTTTAGTAGTTTAGCGAGGCAGCAAAAGTTTGATAGTACAATTAAATTTTTTAATGATTTGCAAGATCAATGCAAAGAATTGGAGGCTCGTTTAAGAAGCAAAATTCATTTAACCGTAATGATGACTCAACAGGCATATGCCTTTGAGCACTATCGCGCTTCTGAGGGAATAGCTCCATTACCTAAGCTGCGTGAAGTTGATGTGGCCCCCGTTCCTGTGCAACCTCAAAATAATATGCATGGCACAATCGCTGTTATACCTCCCAATTTTGCGGTAGAGGCAAGCTGTTCGCCGCAATATATGCCTCAGCCTGCTATAACATTTACTAAGCTTGTAGACTTTAATCCTGGGAGCAGGCAACCTGTGCCAACACAAACATATGTTCCACCTTTTGCCCATGAAGCTCCGCCATACCCGATAGTGACATTTGTGCCGAGTCAGTATTATCCAGCTCAATTTACTCAGCCAGTAGCTGAGAACTATTCTGCTGATGTGCAAGAGGCTCTTAAACCACATAAACCGCTCCCTTCAGAGTTGGTAACGCTGCAACGTATAGGATATGTACCAGAAGTAATGAAACCGGTTGGTTGTCCTTCCCAAAGCAGCACGGCTATAAATGCGCTTCAATCTACAGTTAAGGTTCATATCCCAAGAGTTAGTGTATTAATTCCAGTCGTTGGTGGACAGGATAAAGGGCAAGTTCAAATTTGAGAAGAAAAAATCATATTTAATACGGTTTTAATAAAATATTGATTGTTTTGCCGCAGCTTATACTATATATTGCTTGATTAATTATTGTATGTGGTAAAGTTATGCGTAAAGGCAAAGGTCCTAAACCAAACGACAAAGGTTCTAAACCAACAATAGACAAACCCAACTTACCTGAAACTAGGGCGATTCTTCCAGCTAATGCCGATCTTAGCCTTCCCAAAAGATCTCCTGAAAACTCACAGTCCGAAGGAAAACATAATTTGGACACCCAAGCCTCTCTTGTTCCTTTTTTAACTGCTTTTAGAGTTGCACGAGATGCAGTAGTCAGTGCTATTGATGCCCTAAACATTACTAACCCAGATTCTGGTGTGGTACCAAGCATGTGGTGCAAGGTTGAAAAGAGAGAAAAACATATCGCATACTTCGCAAAATTACAAACTTTTATTGAAGCTGGTAACAAGCTAAATGAAATATTGAGGGAATATCAATCCAGTTTAGAAAACATCTTACTTCCTCAAACACAATCTAGTCTTACAGAGTCTATTTCGGTTGTGAAGAAAGTATTACTTCAATTAAAGTCAGTAGGTTCAATCCATGAAGAATTAGAGCCTGACTTTCTAAGCGTTGAGAAGTTTATCAATGATTTCTTTGCTACAAAAGGAAAGCTTAAAGATGAAAAAACGCATAAGATCGCCTATCTTGCACAAGAGATTAATAGAGTATTGCCAGTAAGTTTCCCCCCTGTACATGCTGCAGTAACAAAAATGTATGAACTCATTCAAATTAAATCATCACTAGATGATGACTTTGCAAAGCTGCTGCATAATACAGAAAATGTACTTATAGAATGCAGGCTTATAATGCCTATATTACCTGAGTTCACACAAAGGAATATAAGTATGAATAGAGACATACTTACTATGCAAATCAATATGCTGAAGCATTTTACCAAGCTTTGTGGTGAGAAAACTCCGTTATGGCCATATTTAAATAAGGAAACGAATAGGCCACAATCAGCGGAAGTAAATGTTGCAGTTAGCATATTGCTTATACAAAAAGAACGCGACGTGGGAATGTATACAGATCAATTCGCTCAAGAGTTGACTCCATTGTCTCAAGCCATAAGTACAGCTGGGCAGGTATATAGTAACCTACGTAGTGGAGAAGATAACTTAGATGGACAATTATCTTCATTGGTTAAGCTTACTGGCAATGATACTTTTAAAAATAATCCATTAGTCAGATGCCTGGTTTTACAGGTAATAACTAGCTGTTATTCAAGGAAGCTCGACAAAAATCAGGGATCAGGTGATTTGAGTGGTGAGCAAATAGGTATGCTGCAAACCGATCTTCTGAATCAAACGAAGTATCTAACCGACTTTATGAGTAGCCTGCCTGATCTCGTAGAAATGCGTACTCAACCGCTTTATAAATTCATAAATAATTTCATTTTTATTAAAAATGTTTTTCAAGAAGTTATTGCTGATACAGAGTTAGCTTACCTTAGTGATCGAATAATTTACAAATATGCAACAGTTCCAGCAGATAAAGACATAATTATTGCATCGCAAATGGGCTTTCTATTTATGCAAACTGTGTTGTTGACTCACATTTCATACTATCTTGGTGAAGATTACCTTAGAATTTACTATTTTAAAGAGTCTAATGGTAGCTTAGTAAGATATAATGCCATAGCTAAAAATATTGAAGCGGAATCAAGAGGAGATTTGCTTAATATTGTAAAGGGCTTATTAATTAAAAACGTTCTGATATATAATGAGGAAAGGACATTAAAGCTGGAAACTATTCCATTAGAACGTGCTGCTCAGCAATGGGAACCTAAGGATGAAAAAGAGTATTTTGCTATAGATATTTCCGAAGAAGAGCTACGCAGTTGGGCGAAACAAGCCGCTAAAGAAAAGCGTGTTGAAGAAGAAAAAAAGAAACCACCTGTGTCTAAAAAGCAAAAAGACCTGAAAAAGTTAGCTAAAAAATCTGCAGAGAGAGCTGCTGAGAAGCGTAAGCAAAAGGCTGAAGAGGAGAAGCCTGGTGACGCCCCATCGACGCAACTTGTCGTCCTTAAAAAAGCTACAGATCCAATGTCGGAAAAATTAACTGCATTGCTTTTGACACTTGATCCGCATAACTATTCTCCTGCTAAAATAAAAACAGCTATAAATGATCTCCATCCACTTTTAGCTTCTTCAAACCATAATAACCCTGAGTTAGAGTTTAATACTCGCTCTGCAATTGGAGATAGCTATAGTATGATTGCTAGTCATACTTTAAAACAACGAGATGGTGTTCCTGAAACAATAATGGTTAACATGAAACTTGCGTTTCAGTATTACAGAATGGCTTTATTGCCGCTAGATATGCTTGGTAAATTTGCTGACAAGAAAGAAGCTTATTATCATTACTGTACCTGGCTTCATCATACTGTCAGCAATCAATGGCAATTATTAAAAGACTGTGTGCAAAAATTCACTAAGGAGTATGCTGAACTACTTATATCAAAACGAATCTATATTGAAAAACATCCGAAATGGTATGATAACCATAAGAATCCAGATTGGAAGCCTTCCCCTAAAACTTTAAGGAGACGGCAGTTACAAGCGGCACTAGGAGAAATAAATAAGAACTTGCCAGTTGCTATTGAAAGCTCACCGGATCAGGTTGTGTTTCACGGTAAAGTGCCATTAGTACAGGTTGAGTTGCAAGATGATGGAGCTGCAGATGTTGCAAGACCGTTAGCACAGATTGAGTTTCACCCTGAAATGGCAGCAAATGTCGCAGAACCATCAGCACAAAGGGCGCTTCAACCTAAAGTAAGAAATGTAGAAGTCTTCGAGGAGCCATTTACAGAGTCGAAGGTGCCACCAAAGCCCAAGCAATCTACTCAGGCATCACTACCACTGCCTCCAGTGAATGATCAGAAACCTAATGGTGTTATTTCTAACCTACAAAGCTTGGAAGATAAGTTCAAAACATTAGAAGATAGTTTAAGAAAAAAAATCGAGACCATGGAAGCGAACATGGAAAAGGAAGTTCAACGGCGTGTAGAAACGTGTATGGGTTTTGTCTTTCAAAACTATCTTGAGTTTATTGGTAAGGGTTCAGGGAACCAGCAACCAATTTATCGTGAAGCTGAGGTGGTTTCTGATGATGAGAGTGGATCTGAGGCAGTTTCTCAAAGTCAAAGTGCCCCTGAGGAAGATGAAATAGACTATGAATATGATTTTCCACCGTTGCCGGCAGCAAGTTCTTCCTCTAGCTCTGGAACGAGCTCATCTCCGCAATATGCGGCAAGTTCTTCCGCGCCTTTAATAACTAGTGCTCCACCGCAACCAGTTGTTAGTTTTGTTGTAGCATCACCTGTTTGTTCGGGTTTCTCTAGGATGGTTAATTTTAATCCATCAGAGCGACCTTTTAATTTACCATTCCCTCCTGGTATGGTGTCATTGCCATATGTTACGTGTCCAATGGGTACTCCAGTACCTTTTGTACCACAGGTAAATAGAGGCTGGGAAACTGTGCCCCCACCCATGCAGCAGCAGCCAGTAGTACTGGATCATTCGGCTGACGTGGCTGAGGCGTTTAAGCTCACTCCTACTGATCCTAAATTGCTTAAGCACCTGCGTGGTGAAAAGGATAAGACGAAGAGGTGGCCGATGAGACCGATTGGATCTACAGCTTCTACTTCTCCGCAGTGCAGTACGGCTCTAAGTGCTTCACAGTCCTCTTGCGGAACCCAACCGCCAAAAGTCTCTGGTGAATTGCCTACAGTCGTTGTTCAGAGTGCTCGAAAAAATGGTTCTCCTGAGCAAACTGCGCAACGCTAAACACGGATGACAATTGAAGAAGGAGTAGTTGCTGCAGATAATATTAAAGTTGGTGAAATTTGCTCTTGAAATTACTGCAAATGCCATTATATTCACTAACACATTTATGATGCGGGTGTAGCTCAGTGGTAGAGCATAACCTTGCCAAGGTTAGGGTCGAGGGTTCGACTCCCTTCGCCCGCTCCATTTAGGTTGATATATTGCAAAATATGTAATATATATATACTCAAAGCATTTCAAGAATTGGTTAGGAATGCAAGTGGTGAGCATGAGGCGCGTACCTTAATACGTAACGAATGCGAATCCCGAAGCATGACGCCGCCAATGCTTGAAGGGCGAAGAGTATTTATCATTAGTTGGGGGCATAGCTCAGTTGGTAGAGCATCTGCTTTGCAAGCAGAGGGTCATCGGTTCGAATCCGTTTGCCTCCACCACCCTACGCCTTCGGCTTCGGGTGGCTTACGCCAGTTTACTATCTCAATTTACTCTAAAATGCGCCAAATCCCCGTCATTGCGAGGAGCGCAAGCGACGCGGCAACCCAGTCTTAATGTTTGCACAATGCTTAAACTTTTTACACCAGCCTCACAACTGGGTTCCCACCCACCACGCTACGCTCGTGGTCGGAATGACGGAGACTGGCCTGCCGAAGCTCTAGAGTAGGCGGGCTACCCAGCCAATCTTGCGCTATCCGAAGGGGTGTGATTTTTATCTAAAGTTTCCATAATACCTTTCTTATCCATACTAATGCGAGGCTTTTGTCCTTCTTCATGGGACTTGAAAGCCATAAGCACGCAATCAGCAAGATTAGTATTGAACGACTTGATGAGACCCATGTCTATGCTTTTCATCATTTCGCCCCGCAGGAAAATATCATCAAAGTGCGTTCCATGTGACTCAACGCATATCATTCCCTCTGAAACTCTAAAACTCATCTCCCATTGTTCGGAGCTCAGCACAAAAGTATCATTCGCTGGAGTATGCATTTGTACTTTAACGTTATTTAGGAGATGGGGCTGAACTGATGCAGTAGCAATAAGGCCACAAACCTCAATTAACTGCTCATATTGAATCTCGCTAGGCATGGAAAGTTGTGCTTCAAATTGCATTCTTTTTTCGCACTTAGTAAGCACACGAAACTGGGCAATGCAAAACTTTGCTAAAGCCTTAGAGTCTTTTTGTAACTGGTTATATATATTACTTGCCATGAAGCATACATTCTCAAATCAATCTGTGATGCTAACTATACACTAAACTAGCCTAAAACTCAAGCAAATGATAAATAATACCAAGCTAGGCAAAAGAAACTAGTTGATTTTTGTGCGCCGCAATAACACAATGGTAATATATAATTAAGCATGAAGTATTGTATGGCTAATGAAGCAAATACAAATAAAGCCAAAACCACACGGATGGCTAAGCTATATATCGATGACAAAAAGGAGCCTATTGAGCTGCCTATCATAGAAGGTACCATGGGGCCTGCGGTCATTGATGTGACCAAACTATATAATGAATCTGGGGTTTTTACCCTTGACCCGGGTTTTATGTCCACAGCATCCTGTGATTCATCTATAACCTATATTGATGGAGATGAAGGAATACTCCTTCATAGAGGCTATAAAATTGAAGATTTGGCAGCTAAAAGCGATTACATGGAAGTATGTTACCTGTTGTTTTATGGAGAATTACCTAGCAAAACTGAAAAAGAAGAGTTTATTGCTAAGATAAAGCAGCATACCATGATTCATGAGCAACTGCAGTTTTTATATCGTGGATTCCCGCGGTCTGCGCATCCTATGGCTATTATGGTAGGGGGGGTGAGTTCGCTTTCGGCATTTTACCATGATACGCTTGATATCAGAGATAAGGCTCAAAGGGAAATGGCTGCGATTAAACTGATTGCTAAAATGCCAACCCTGGCAGCAATGGCTTATAAATACTCTGAAGGGCAACCATTTGTTTATCCTGATAATAACCTGGATTATGCTTCAAACTTTCTGAAGATGATGTTTTCAATACCAGCGGAACCCTATCATGTGGATCCTGTTATAGCTGATGCAATTGACAAACTTATGATTCTTCATGCTGATCATGAGCAGAATGCTTCTACCTCAACTGTAAGGCTTGCGGGGTCTTCAGGAGCTAACCCATTTGCGGTGATAGGGGCGGGGATTGCTTCGCTATGGGGGCCAGCGCATGGTGGCGCTAATGAAGCCGTGCTTAAAATGCTCCAGGAAATTGGCACGCCCGAAAGGATACCGCTGTTTATCAATAAGGCTAAAGATAAGAATGATCCTTTCAGGCTTATGGGTTTTGGCCATAGGGTTTACAAACATTATGATCCAAGGGCAGCTGTGCTTAAGAAGTCTTGCTATGAGGTCCTAAAGAAGATGAATGCCAAAAATGATCCCTTGCTTGCAATAGCTATGGAGCTGGAGAGCATAGCCTTGAAAGATCAGTATTTTGTGGAGCGTAAGCTTTATCCTAATGTGGATTTTTATTCGGGGATTATCTATAGAGCCATTGGTATCCCAGTAAACATGTTTACTGTTATGTTTGCGATCGCCCGCACAGCTGGCTGGGTAGCGCAGTGGAAGGAGATGATAGAAGACCCTAAGCAGAAAATAGGCCGGCCGCGCCAACTATACATCGGCCACCCTTTGCGAAAATTCGGCGGGAATAAGAAGAAATAGGGGTGCTAATTTACTCTGAAATGCGCCAAATCTCCGTCATTGCGAGCGCAGCGTGGCAACCTAGTCTTAACATTTACACGATTCTGAAATTTCTACACCAGCCTAGCAACTGGCCTGCCAAGCAGAAGCGCATAATATAGGACTATATTTCAATTAATCCTATCTCTTATCCCCTTTCACAGGCTGTGCCTTAAGCCTTAACTGCTCATAGCCTATATATAGAGTTGTTGGGATGATGATAAGCGTTCCGGCTAACATGTACATTCCAGGTACTTCTCTGAATAAGGTATAGCCAACCAGGCCGGAAAGTACTAGCTCAAGATAGCGGTATGGCGCAACCGCAGAAGCATCGACATTAGCAAACGCTTTTAACAGGCAATAGAGAATGAAATTGCTGCCTGCACCTAAGATGAATAAGAGGATAAGATCAGGAATTTCCGGGGTTTGCCAGTATACATATGCCGGAATAATGCTGAGTAAAGTTGTGACTAAAGCTGAATAAAAAAGCATACTGAGCATGCTTTCCTTGATCACAAATTTTTTGTTGAGAATATCAAGAGTAGCAAACATGCCAGAGGATACTAGCATGAGCAAAGCTAATGGGTTGAGCTGTAGTGTTGATGGCTCGAGAACTATAAATGCTCCCAGGAAACCTAGCAAGGTCGCAAGCCAAAGCTGGATAGTAACCTTTTCTTTAAGGAAAATTCTGGCCATTATGAGCACAAACATAGGTATGGTAAATGTGAGTAATGTAGCGGTTGCAATTGGCACAATATTAAGGCCGATAATCCAGATAGTGATGGCGAAAAACAGTATAGTACCGCGTGCGATATGAACAGCAGGCCGCTGGGTAATGAAGGCCGATCGCCCATAAAACAACATAAATGGAAGTAGTGATAGCGTACCAAAGAAGAATCTGAGAAATGCAATTTGCATGGGATGCATGGTTGTACCTGTGTGCTTAGCAATCGTGTCATTCAGGTTGCTGATAACCAGGCTCAGGATAAACCACAATATACCGATGATATATTTAGTATTACGATTCATAGGATTTAAACTTTAAGAAATGCTTTTCAGCATTGTACATTATAAATGCAAAATACTAAAGCCCTTTGTTAATTCTAGAACTGGCTATATTCCACAGCTGGCATAATTAGCCAAAATAAAATCAGCATCCATCGAGGTTTCTTTTACAAGCTCTGCTTTCTCAATCAAACAATCCACACTTGAGCTTGAAATATCTTCGAGATTTTTGGAAATCCCTTTATCTGCAAGCATTAGCTTTATTTCATTTCTATAATATTGAGCATTTCCGTTTAAATAGAACCCTGGCTTTGTAATAAAGACCGAGTAAAATAGCTCTTCAGCTCCTTTTTCCTCTAACAGCCCTTCGCATATAGCCGTAGGATTGTTAGATTTAAAATAGTCGGTAAGATAATGAAATGCCTTTGCAGTAGCTGGTTCCGCTTTTTTAGACTGAGTTTCCATATATTTCCCTCTGTGGCAGAGGTCTAAAGCTAAGTCATCGCTTATTTCTTCTCCTCTACTATGCATATCTTTTAAGCGATTTGCATGCGCTCTATCAAAGCTACCGCTTAATTTGGCACCAAAGGTATTGTATGTTTCTTCAATCCCAGTAACCTGGTTTATGGTGGATTTTATTAAACCAAACGATATGTATTCAAATAATCCATCGTACTCGTCAACAGTTAAAAGCTTGTTTAGAAATGTATTTTGATTTTGTTCTTTTGCAAATATTTTAGCTGCACTGTCTTTAAAGGTCTGTAGAGCGCTTTTAGGTTCGGAATCCTTAAGGTACTCTCTATGATGAAATTCTGCGTTTTTTAAATCTTTGATACGTATAGTCATTGTTAAATATTTGTAAATATTATCTACAAACATTATAAAGACTTATTCTTCTTAAATCACCTAAAGTTTTATTAAATATTTATTAAAATTAGCATGTAGATGTAAATTGGTGCAAATATCTCTAATTATATAATACAATACTTATTTCGATATTTCAACCAAAAACTTTAATATTTTATAACAATTAAGCCATTTATTTCATGTTACTATAACAGTATCGACCATACATAGGGAGGTTCTATGAATAAACTTATTGTTGCTGTACTAGCCTGTTTTATTATGGCTTTCGCAGCTACTGGTGCCGATGCTCGTATTGTAGTGGGCATTGGTGTTGATGATGGTTATTACCGTCATCATCATCGTTATTATCAACCTTACTACTATCAACCCAACTACTATCAACGTTGTTATGTAGACTTTGATGATGAAGTGATTTGCCAAACATACCGACACCATCGGAATAGAGTAATTTATTACTATTAAACTTAAGTGAAGTTTAATTAGTTATATTATACTTTGTCTCTTTTTTAATTGATACTAGGAGCTCTAGCCTGTGCCTATCTTTATAGGTGAGGCGAAGCGCGACGACGTCGCAATAAAAAAGGGGCTAGGTATTATCGGGCTGAGTTACTTCTTCTGCTTCTGTTTTAGGTGGAAGGTCTTCGGCGCAGTCCGTGTTAATTGGGGGTGATTCTTCTTCAATTTGTAGTGGAGGGAGCTCTTCTGTTACAATATCGGTATTGGGATTGACATCCCATCCGCCCCCTAAAGCACGGATTAAACTAACTGTGTTGATGAAGCTCAGCCCCTTGATTTGTGCGGCAGCACGACCTGCAGCTAAGGAGGTGCGATGTGCATCGACAACTTCGAAGTAATTAACATCACCAACGCTATAGCGCTTTTCAATCAAATCCGTTGTACGGTTTGCTGTCTGGGCTGCTATGTTCTGTTTATTAGCTTGTTCTTTGAGCAGGCGTTGGCTGGCAAGGCTGTCTTCAACATCTTTAAAGGCAACCAGGACCTGCTGGCGAAAATTAGCTACGGCTTCAGTATATGCGGAATGGGCTGCATCTAGCTGGGCAAAGCGCCTGCCATTATCGAATATAGGCAGAGTAAGAGCCGTACCTGCAATTTGGCCTAAAGCCCAGGTACGGCTTGACCATTTAAATAAATCTACAAGGGTTATCGATTCATAACCCCCAGTGGCAGTTAATGAGAGTGTAGGGAAAAATGCGGCACGAGCCACTCCAATGCGGGAATTTGCTGCTGCCATCGAAGCAAGTGCCGCAGAGACATCAGGTCTGCGCTCTAGTAATGATGATGGTAGTCCTGCGGGAATTTCTGGTGGAACGCCAGTAAGCGGATATTCGGAAAACGAGAATTCAGCAGGCGCTTTACCCAAAAGAACTGCAAGCGCGTGCTCTGTGATTGCTCTTTGCCGGTCAAGCGCTATAAGATCTGCCTGGGATAGCGCGAATTCGCTTTGGGCTCTTGTAAGGTCTTGCTGGCCGGCTTCGCCTTCCTGGTACTTTCTATCCATAATCCTGACATTTTCTTCGCGCACATTTACAGTAGTTAGCAGCAATTCTCGTTCGGCATCCAAAGCGCGCAAGGAGAAATAATTCTGCGCAACATCGGCTTGCAGCGCAAGTAAGACACTGCGGAATGTAGCTTCCTGGGCATCTGCGTCATAGTTGAACGCGGATTCGGTATCACGTGTACGACCAAAAAGATCCACTTCATAGGTGAGTGTCCCATTGGCATCAAAAAGGGTATATGCCTTTGCTTTTGTTCCAGGAGGAGAGCCGGCTACCTGGAGTGAAGCATTTGAAGGTTGATTGCGTAAAGCATTTCCGCCTAGATTAAGGTCCGGCAAATAGCGTGCGGCGTTAGCACGCGTTGTGGCTCGCGCCTGTTCTACACGGGCTACTGCTGCCTTTATTGACTGGTTGGCCTCAGCAGCTTCACATTCAAGTTCGTTTAGCCGTTCATCTTCAAATATTCTCCACCACTGGCCACGGTCTGATCCTTCGGAAAACTCCACAGGCATCCAGTTTTCTGCAGCTACCTGATCCTGGGCTTCCTTATAGGTATCGGGAATATCAAACTCAGGCTGCTTGAAGTCAGGAGCAAGGGTACATCCCGTAAGAATATAGGCATTTAGTATTAAAACTAAGGAGCTAGCTTTAAAAAGATATCTAGACATTTGTCTGCTCCTGTTCAACGGTATGTAGTTGTGGTGGCGACACCGAATGCAAGCGCTTTCCGACTAAGGTACGTAAGGTGACATAGAATACTGGAGTTAGAAAGAGGCCGAAAAACGTTACGCCAAGCATTCCAGAAAAGACGGCAACCCCCATAGCATGCCGTACTTCAGAGCCAGCACCAGTTGAATACACTAATGGAACTACCCCCATGACAAAAGCAAACGATGTCATGAGGATGGGGCGGAGTCTTAGGTGTGTGGCTTCTACTGCGGCTTTTAATGGAGTCAGGCCTTCTATTTCTAGCTCGCGCGCGAATTCAACAATTAAGATAGCATTTTTGCAGGCCAATCCTACTAGCACAATCAGTCCTATTTGAGTGAAAATGTTGTTTTCACCTCCTGTGAGCCAGACTCCCATAATAGCGCAGAGTAAGCACATTGGCACAATCAGGATAACTGCCAGCGGTAGTGTTAGGCTCTCATATTGAGCGGCGAGCACTAGAAACACTAACAGCACGCACAAAGGGAAAACCAGGTTGGCAGTGTTGCCTGCAAGAACTTGTTGGTAGGTTAGGTCGGTCCATTCAAAGCTCATCCCCTTTGGTAGAGTCTCATGAAGGACTTTTTCTATGGCTGCCTGAGCCTGGCCAGAGGAATACCCAGGTGCAGGTGCGCCGTTGATTTCAGCCGTTCTATAGGCATTATAACGCATTGCTCGTTCAGGACCATAGCTTTGACTGACTTTAAGTACACTGCCCAGCGGAACCATCTCGCCCAAAGCATTACGCACTTGGAGCTTAGTAATATCAGTTGCGTGTGAGCGGAATGGCGCGTCAGCCTGGGCAATAACCTGATAGGTGCGTCCAAATTTATTAAAGTCGTTTATATAGAGGGAGCCAAGGTAAATCTGCATGGTATCGAAAATGCTGGTAATCGGAATGCCAATCTGCTTGGCTTTGGTTCGGTCGATATCAACTTGCAGCTGAGGAACATTGATTTGAAAACCCGTAAAAACGCCTGCAAGCGCAGGTGTCTGATAGGCCTTAGTGGTTATGTTTTTCATGACTTCAGCAAGTGCTTCATCACCGAGACCAGTGCGGTCTTCGACTTGCAATTTAAAACCGCCCATTGTACCTAAACCGAGAATGGCAGGTGGAGGGAATACTGCTATAAAAGCTTCTTTTATGGCGCCAAATTGCATATTTAGTGATTGCGCGATTGCACCAGCAGATAGCTGCTTGGATTTGCGTTCATGAAAGGGTTTTAGGGTTACAAATACAATGCCTGCACTCGAGCTATTGCTAAAGCCATTGATAGAAAGGCCGGGGAATGCGACAGCATTTTGTACACCTTCATGTTTGAGAACAATGTCAGACATTCTGTGGATTATCTCTTCAGTGCGATCTAAAGAAGCGGCATCAGGCAGCTGGGCAAAACCTATTAAGTATTGCTTATCTTGCTGTGGTATGTATCCGGTTGGCACCTGTGCAAAACCCACGTAGGCGAGCAAAATCAAAAGCAAATAAACACCTATAGCCTGGGCTTTTCGATCCAGAATTTTTACTACCCCTTTGGAATATGACTTAGAACCATTTTTAAATACACGGTTAAATGGGGTGAAAAGCCATGCTAGCTTGGCATCCATAATGCGGGTTAACCTATCCTTTGGCGCATCATCTGCTTTTAGAAGCAGAGCTGCCATAGCGGGACTCAAAGTTAATGAGTTAAAAGCGGAGATCACTGTAGAAATTGCAATCGTAAGCGCAAACTGGCGATAGAATTGTCCAGTTAGCCCGCTGATGAAGGCGATAGGAACAAACACTGCAATCAATGTAAGGCCAATCGCGATGATAGGGCCGCTAACCTCACGCATTGCCTGGTAGGTAGCATCACGGGGTGATCGCCCTTCTTCAATATTGCGTTTGACGTTTTCAACTACGACGATAGCATCATCCACTACTATACCGATTGAAAGAACCAGGCCGAACAGTGATAGGGTGTTGATAGAAAACCCAAATAGCAGCATCAGGGCAAAAGTACCAACAATTGAAACTGGTACAGCAAGTAAAGGAATAATAGATGCGCGCCAGGTTTGCAGAAACAGAATTACCACCAATACCACTAAAGCCACGGCTTCTAATAATGTCTGGATAACTGCTTTGATTGAATCGCGAACAAATGTAGTCGGATCATAGACGATTTGGTAATCCACATCTTCTGGGAAATCCTGCTTCAGTCTTTCCATAGTAGCACGTACGTCATTGGAAACCTCAATGGTGTTTGATCCGGGGGCTTGGAAAATCGCAATAGCTACTGCCGGTTTGTTATCTAGCAATGAACGGAGTGCGTAATTAGAAGCTCCTATCTCGATACGCGCTACATCTTTAAGCCTAGTCACTGCACCATCAGGGGAAGTCTTAATAATTATGTTCTCAAATTCTTCTATCGATTGGAGACGCCCTTGGGTATTGATGGAAAGCTGAAGGTCTAGACCTGGTTGAGTCGGTGAGGCTCCTATGATACCGGCTGCAACCTGAACATTTTGCTCTCGAATTGCGTTAACGATATCGTCGGCGGATAGCTCTCGTGCAGCGATTCTCTCTGGATCAAGCCACACACGCATAGCATAGTCGCTTCCACCAAAGATTAAAGTCTGGCCCACGCCTGGCAAACGCGCCAAACTATCTTTGATATTTAGAGTTGCATAGTTGGCTAAGTAAAGCATGTCATAGCGCTTGTTTGGTGAAAGCAGGTGCACAACCAAAGTAAGATCGGATGAACTCTTTACCGTAGTTACGCCAAATTGCCTTACTATATCTGGTAGGCGTGGCAAAGCCTGATTTACACGATTTTGAACTAATTGCTGAGCTTTATCAGGGTCGCTATTGATCTTAAATGTGACTGTTAAGGCCATTTGCCCATCGGAGGTGCTTTGGGAAAACATATAAAGCATGTTCTCGACGCCGTTGATTTGTTCTTCGAGTGGAGCTGCAACCGTTTCTGCAATCACTTTAGGGTTAGCTCCGGGGTAATTGGCACGAACTACAATTGAAGGGGGAACTACTTCCGGGTATTCTGAAATCGGCAGTTGCCAGATGGAAATAAGCCCGGCAATAAAAATCAGGAGTGAGAGAACTGCGGCAAATATTGGGCGATCTATAAAAAATCTGGATATATTCATTGTTTGCTCTTCTCTGGTTGCGGAGGAGGGGAGTCTTTTGCATCCATTTGAACTAACTCTGGAGTTACCGGTTGTCCAGGCCGAGCGCGCTGCAATCCGGTTACGATAATTTTTTCACCGGCCTTAAGACCGGAGTCTACGACGCGCAGATCATCTGCCAATCCACTCGGCTCAATTTCACGGTAAGTAGCTTTATTATCATCACCAACAACGAATACAAATTTCTTATTTTGATCGGTGCCGATTGCCCGGTCGGTAATCAATAGAGCTTTGGTATCTCCTGCATTTCCAAGTTTTATATGCGCAAAAAGACCTGGCACTAACATGCCGTCTGCGTTATTAAAAACCGCGCGAACCCGAATAGTGCCGGAAGATGTGTTAAGATGATTATCAAACGATTCGATAAAGCCTTTGTAAGGCGTATCGGTTTCTCCTATGAGTCCCATCTCCACCGGGATTTTTTTTGCATCATTAATACCTGTGGCCTTAGCCTGGGTATAGAGGAGAAAGGTTTTATCATCAACTTCGAAATCAGCATAGATAGGATTGTTCGCAACCACTGTCGTTAATATGGGGGCTTGGGCTCCAGCATTAATCAGGTTGCCTACTGTGATTTCAGCACGGCCAACTTTCCCATCAATAGGGCTTTTGACTTTGGTATATTCAAGGTTGAGCTTTACCGCATCAAGGGCTGCTTTTGCACTTTTGAGGTTGGCTTCAGCTACACTGTAACTATTGCGTCGCTGGTCATAATCTTGCTGGGGAATAACCTTGTCTTTTATCAAACGTTGTCCGCGATTAAGGTCGTTTTGCGCAAGATTATATTGAGCTTGAGCAGATGCTAAAGCTCCTTCGGCACGTGAAACTTCAGCATTATAAGGGCGTTGATCAATGGTAAATAAGACATCATCTTTTTTAACTAGATCACCATCTTTAAAGTGAATGGTTTCAATGGTTCCAGAAACGCGAGGACGTACTTCAACCTGATCAATTGCAACCAGCCTTCCGGAAAATCTATGCCATTGTTGAACATCGCGTTCAATTACTTCGGCAACACCTACAGTAGGTGCGCCCCCAGTAGGATGCCCGCCAAAACTCGGTGCAAACTTTTGATAAGCAAAATAAATAATTACCAGAGCGGCTATCACCAGTGCTACGGTCTTTTTATTTTGAAAATGAGGTTGGGCATACGCAATAACTTTGGATACAGGAGCGTTATTATTTATGCTGGTCTTGATTGGAGCTACTATTTTATTAATAATATTAGCTTTTTTTTCAGGTATCATTGTAGATTCTCATTTCACAGAAGTTCTTACAGAATAGCTAATAGAGCACTTAATTTGCAACTATAGAATTACAGCTCGATTGCTAATTTATTCAAATGATACAGTTTTGCTACATATAAGATATACAATATTGTCAATCATCTGTTCATTTGTCACGATCGGATTTTTTCCCAGCTGGCTGATTATCTTGAGAATTGGAGGGTGGTTGTCGTTCTTCACGAACCGGCGGTTGTTGTATCACTTCCCTTTGAACAGGTATAGATTGCTGGATGCGCTCTGGCTGCCTTACTTCTGGCTGACGTTCTTCACGAATCGGCGGTTGTTGAATACGCTCAATTTGCTTTACTTCAGGTTGTTGTATCACTTCCCTTTGAACTGGTGCAGACTGCTGAATAACACGCTCAGGCTGCCTAACCTCCGGTTTGCGTTCTTCAATAACTGGCTGTTGCTGGATCTGCTCTGGCTGCCTGATTTCCGGTTTGCGTTCAAAAACTGTTACCGGACGGGTAGGTTCTGGTTCTTTAGCTAAAGGTGTTTGCGGCCTAGTGCGATCAGGTTCTTTTTCTCCAGGATTTAAAAGATTCTTCGGAGAAGTTAGAGATTTCTGTTCCAGCACAGGTCCAGGTTTAGCTACTTGAGGAGTTAATTCATTCTGAATTGGTGCGCTTCCTTTTAGATCAATAAGAGTTTTTGGCGCAGCTGTTTTTGGAGTTTTTTCAACAACTGCTCTCGATAATACATGTTCAGGAGCTTGTACGGTAGGCTTAGTCCCATTACTATTAACACTAGTTGTCTGAGGTGCTGCTATAGCTGGGCCTTGTGTTAACTCTGCTTTAGAAAGCGCATCTTTAGATACACTTACCCTGGCTTTTGAAACAGACTGGGATTGAATGAAAACATTTCGGGGAACTGCTGTCACAGCATTTGAAATATTCTGATTGCTAAATACCATGGTTCCACCGCGTCTGTTATAGTATTTCCTTACCTGGCTGCTCCTCAAAAATGTTCCACCGGTGTTGATATCAGAAAAATACTGCTGACTTACCGAGTAAGGAGGTATGTAGATGTCATTATACCCAAGTGGAACCCAGCTTATGCCATCGCTGCCAAACACAAAGTTTATCCCTCCCAAAAATCCAACGAGCGCTGGTGCATAAATTGAGAGACCATTTATTGGACCTGGGATCCAGCCCCATCTGCCTTCAACATAAGCCCATCTACCATAGTGGAAAGGTGCGTAGCCCCATTCTTCATGGTCAACCCAAGTCCAGCCCCAAGGCGCAATCCATGCCCAGTGCCCTTCGCGGTAAGGCGCCCAGTCTGAGCCGACATTGTTTGGTATCCAGACATTGCCATATACATCTGCCTGGGTCCATGAACCATATCGGTCAAGGTCTTCATAGCCAACCACTTCTGGGGAAACATAGCGCGCAGAAATTGTGTTTTCTGCCATGCGTTGTCGTTCATAGCTCCAGCGGTCAAAATCGTCATTAGCTGCAAATACCAAGCGTTGATAATTTCCTAAGTTAGTTTTAGTAAAACTGAAGGTTTGCTGTGCAGGTATTATATATGATGAGTTGTCGCCATAGACTTCTGCCTGACCATTTCGTACCGTGACTATAGTTTCATTTCCATCACTGTTGACATCAAGGCGATAATCGCCTGGCTGACTAGTTGAGAACACCAGGTTTGGAGTGTTTATTTGGTAGACCTGATCAGGCCTTACACTTCGTATATTTAAATTCAGAACTCCTTGTGTTAGTTGGACTTGAGCAAGGTTACTATCAAGATTTAAGACGGCTATACTGGTATTATCGCCGAAACGGATAGCGGCGCGCCCAAGCTGCAATTCTCCTCGGGAATTGGCGTCTGACCAAATACGGTCTCCTGTGATTATAGGTCGGTTGATACCTGCATTAACCCAATCGTCCTGACCAGCAGGAGCAAATATAACTGCTCCGTCCATATAGCTTAAACGGGCAACGCGGGTAGGGGGATCAGCATTAACAACAACAGGGACTGTAAGCAACAAAACGCCAAGCACTAGGGTTGCACAAAATTCTCTCATAACACCTCCATCTGCACGCTTCCAATAAAGCATAACATACTTAAAAATAACACTTTTGATTAGATTATTCAACTGTATTCAGTTTTTGGATTTCTTGTTAGGAATCAGGAAGAACAAGACTCTAAATCTATTGGAAATATTTTAACGCGGCAATGATAATAGTGCAGGCCGTAGCTACTGAACCACCTATCATCAGCATTAATTTCACTACAAAGCTGTGCATTATTTTCTCCAACCTCTTCTCTGCCTGAAGCACCTCAACTCGTACCTTTTCTACATCCACTTTAACTCCATCCACCTCAGTTCGAACTTTATCAAGGTTACTCCCTACTTTCTCAATATCAGCTTTAAGCTTAGTTCTTACATCAGCCATATCAGCTTTAAGCTCAGTTCTTACATCAGCTATATCAGTTTTAAGCTCAGTTCGAACTTTATCAAGATCAGTTCTTACATCAGCTATATCAGTTTTAAGTTCAGTTCGAACTTTATCAAGATCAGTTCTTACATCAGCTATATCAGTTTTAAGCTCAGTTCGAACTTTATCAAGATCAGTTCTTACATCAGCTATATCAGTTTTAAGCTCAGTTCGAACTTTATCAAGGTTACTCCCTACTTTCTCAATATCAGCTTTAAGCTCAGTTCTTACATCAGCTATATCAGTTTTAAGCTCAGTTCGAACTTTATCAAGGTTGCTCCCTACTTTCTCAATATCAGCTTTAAGCTCAGTTCTTACATTAACTATATCGGTTTTAAGCTCAGTTCGAACTTTATCAAGGTTAGTTCCTACTTTTTCTACATCTTCCTTAAGTTCAGTTCTGACGCGCTCAATGTCTTCTTTAATTTCCGTTCTCACCTTATATAGATCAGTTCTAAGACTTCCATTATCAGCTTTAAGTTCTAATATGACTTTATCAATATCTGTTTTGTTTGTAGAAAATTGTGTAAAGTTACGGAAGTTGTTCTCTAGTAAAGTAAACTGCTCTTTAGTAGCGAGTCTACTATAGTAGCCATATTCATTTTTTTGTACGACATGCATGATAGCTGCCGCGTGCTTTTGAATAAGCCCTTCTCCAATCAGATACTGAATTCCTTCTTGTTTATCATAGGTCATAACAGTCATTTTCAAAATAACGTTATATATTCGAGGGCTAATTTATGCTTTGTAACCAAGGCTGTCAAGTCCGTAAGTCTATTTTTATGCTAAAGTATAATTAAAAATATTATGACTTAGTTGAAATTAAATAGCATCATTATCGTTTCTTGATGATTCCAACCAATAGCAGGATTCCCCATTAATGTTCCTTATATTTGTGATGTTATTTATGTGCTCTTGTAGCTGGCTTGCAGCAAACTTCAGTCTATGCAAATCCTGAGTTTGACCAAATATATCATGTTGGTCAGAGAACAGCATATGCGAAAAAAGCAATAAGCCAAATTCATCTATAGGTTCTTTCATCTGAGAGCGCATTTTTTTATAGATAAGCTCAACTATCTTCTTGTTTCCACGTTTCCATGCTAACTCGATAGCATGCCTGCCAAGTTTATCTAAAGCATTATAATTGATTTGGGATGAATCAAGCAGAAATTTGACGATTTCAACATAACCTCGGCTTGCTGCCAGATGCAAGGCTGTGAAGCCATGGACGTCGAAACAGTTGCAATCTAACTTTGGGTCAGTGGTGAGGTTGGCTACATTCTCTAAAAGCCCGCGACTTGCTGCAATCAAAAACTGCTGGTGTATATCCAGAGTTTCAAGGTTTTGTACAAACGATGGCAATGTAACTTCAGAGCTCATTTTTCTCCCTTACAATTGCTATATGAAATGTTCGTGTCATTACTTACATGATAATCTTAAATAACTGAATTAACAAGTTTTTCCACAGCCTTATAACGCATGCTCCTTAAAAATACTGGTATTTCACATACCAATGGCTGTGCGAGCAATTTGTTTGAATAGTCCTGCGAGTTCACCTGCAGGTTGATAATAGCAAATAGGTTTTGCCATATCAGAGGACTCAGCAATAGCTGGGTTGATAGGGATTTGCGCAAGCAGCGGGAGGCTGAATTCTTTAGCTAAACTAGAGCCGCCATTCTTGCCAAATAAATATTGCTTTTCACCAGTTGGGGTGGTGAAATAGCTCATATTTTCTATGATCCCAAGCACTGGCACGGAAAGCTTATGATACATATTTATACCTTTTCTCGCGTCAGCAGCTGCCAATTCCTGAGGTGTAGTCAATACGATAGCACCATCCAGTTTATAATTCTCAGCTAGGCTTAAGTGCACATCACCTGTGCCCGGTGGTGTATCTACAATAAGAATATCCAAGGGCTTCTTATTGACCCACTTAGTCATGCGCAAAAGTTGATTTAAGACTTTAGTCGTCATCGGGCCGCGCCAAACTGTGGCGGCGTTGTCGTCCACCAGAAAGCCTACTGACATCAGCTTAACCCCAAATTTGGAGTGTGGGATCATGAAGTTATCTTCTAATTCCGGCATTTGGTTGAGTCCGGTTAGTCTAGGTAAAGATGGGCCATAAATATCTGCATCAACTAAACCCACATTGTATCCCTGATTTGCTAAAGTAATAGCAAGGTTAAACGCAATAGTTGATTTTCCAACGCCGCCCTTGCCAGAAGCTATCGCTATAATTCTATTAATGCCGGGAATACTTCGCATATCAGCTTGCTTTAATACTGGCCCCGAAGTAAAAGTGATTTTCACTCTGCTAACACCCTCAAGTTTTAGTAGCAATTCTTCGCAATTTTTCCTCAAAGGTTCCAATATTTCGGGGCGATCATTTTGGCAGTAAATAGAAAAAATAACCTCATCTCTATTAATTACTACCTTACTTATGCTTTGCTTGAGGCTTTTACCCGTATCGGGATGCTGAACCTGATCCAAAGTTTTTAATACAAATTGCTCTAGTGAATTAGACATTGCTTGCAACATTTAAAATATGAATATAGATTATATACCAAATTCAGAACTAAAGTAATACCGATGTCAGATAATAAATTTAAAAATCCATGGGGTGATGACCAGAACGATATCAATGAAGTCATTCGCAAGGGGCAAGAAAAGATAGCAAAACTTTTTGGTGAGAAGCCTGGTAGAGGTGATGATAACGGTGGTGGGTTTTTCAAAGATGGTGGTTTCAGGCTTAGATTTAATAAAAACATAATTATCATTTGTGGAGTGGTGATTTTTGTCATGTGGCTGTCTACTGGTTTCTACACAGTACAACCCGACGAAGAAGGCGTTGTAATGCGGTTTGGTAAATATACCCGCACCTCACCTCCAGGCTTGAATTATAAGATACCTAACCCTATTGAAACTGTTACCCCAGTCAGTGTAACCAGAATAAATAAAGAGGAGATTGGTTTTAAATCAGCTGGAAAAACCATTACTTCAAAGCAGGAGCTCTTGGAAAGCACTGTTGCTAAAGAAAGTCAAATGCTCACTACTGATGAGAATATAGTCGATATTAACTTTCAGGTTCAGTGGCTCATTGATGATGCTAAGAAATTCCTTTTCAATGTTCGCGATATGAATACAGAGAATACAGTTAAAAGTGTTGCTGAAAGCGCCATGCGTGAATCTATTGGTCTCTCTCATGTTGCTGATGTATTAGCGGAAAAGCGAAGTGAAATTGAACAAGATACTAAAGCTCTTATGCAAGCCATGCTGGATAACTATGAAATGGGTGTAAAAGTTATAGGGGTGCAGCTATTGAGATCTGATCCTCCACAGGAAGTGCTCGCAGCCTACCGCGATGTACAAAATGCCAAGCAAGACAAGGAGCGTGAGATCAATACGGCTCTTTCATATCGGAACGACATAGTACCGCGTGCCCGTGGTGAGTCGGAAAAAATGCTACTCGATGCTGAAGGCTATAAAAACATGGTAGTGGCTGATGCACAGGGTGATGCCAAACGCTTCCTCTCTGTATATGAGCAGTATAGAAACGCAAAGGATGTTACCCGCAAACGCATGTATATTGAAACTATGGAAGAAGTGTTATCAAATATTGACAAGATTATTGTTGATAAATCGACATCAAGCGTTATCCCATATCTTCCCCTTAGCGCTTTGAATAAAGAAAAAGAGAAAGTAACGGAAGTTGAAAAAGTGAAAGAAATAGAAGGTAAGTAATATGAATAGAATGGTTTTAATTGCGGTTGCAGTATTGTTTGTTATAGTGCTTTTGAAAGATACTATATTTGTGCTTGATCAGCGGCAGACCGCGCTTGTACTTCAATTCGGTAGTCCGCAAAGGGAATTAATTGAGCCCGGATTGCAGCTTAAGGTTCCCTTCATTCAAAACGTTCTCTTTTTTGATAACCGTGTGCATAACTTTAGCGCACCAACCACCGAAGTTATCTCTTCAGATAAAAAGAACCTTTATGTTGACGCTTTTACCAAATATAGAATCTCGGATGTGAAAAAGTTCTATCAACGTGCTAAAGATGAAAATGGATTTAAGTCTGCGCTTTCTCCAATACTCGAGTCGAGTTTGCGCCAGGTGTTAGGTAGTTATTCTTTTAAAGCGTTGCTTACCTCGGAAAGAACAGTAATAATGCGTAAGATCAGGGATAATGTAGAACAGGAGATCCAGGATTTTGGTGTAAAAATTATAGACGTGAGAATTATGCGTGCGGATTTACCTGACGCTAGCCGTGAGTCAGTATATAACCGCATGCGCTCCGAACGTGCCAAAGAAGCTAAGGAAATTCGCGCAGAGGGAGCTGAGCAGGCGCAAAAAATAAGTTCAACAGCTGATAGGGATAAACAGATTCTTCTTGCGGAAGCGAGAAAGAAAGCTGAAATTACAAGAGGTGAGGGGGATTCTGAAGCTATTAAAGCATTTGGGGAATCATTTGGCCGCGACCCTGAGTTCTTTGAGTTTTATCGCACAATGCAAGCCTATCGTAAAACTCTAAAGAATGATAATACAAAGATAATTATTTCGCCTGATAATGATTTTTTAAAGTATATGAGGAAATCTAATTAATTATATTATTAATTGTTCAATTTAACGTAGTTATAAAATACCTGTGCTATAATGCCTTTTTAACCGTATAAGGTAAAGCATGGCTACTTCAGATAAGATCGCTAAAACACAGCCTACAGAAACACCCACTAAAAAAGTAGTGTTTTTTGGTGATAGTCTTTCAGATCATGGTAACAACGGTAAGTACACTGACGCCGGCGGAAAAGTGTGGAGTGAGATATTTCCTAAATTAGTCTATGCTACCGTAAGTTATAATTATGCTATTTCTGAAAGTTCTTCTGATAACTTAGAAGTACAAATCAGCAACTATCTTAATGCTAGCTGCCCTGAAACTGATAAAGCCATATATAGCCTGCTTACTGGTGGCAATGATGTTAAGAATGATGTCCCGAATGCGCACATTAATATTCATAATATTATAGACAACCTGGAATCATCAATTAATAAAATCCAATCAGGAGATAAGGCGAGCGCCCAAAAACAATTTCTCGTTTTCAATCTTCCCACAACAGCTCCAGCAGCTAACAGTTTCAGCAGGTTTACTCACTATAAAATTAAAAACTGGTATAATGAAGGTCAGGTTCCTGACAACAATAATGATAATTCATTTGTAGATATGGTTGCAGACACTTTGCTTGAAAAAGCATCATATGCGGTTGGAGGAATTTTAGAAAATTTCAATGTGCTTGGTATAAACCCTCGAGCCTACTTCAACCAATACATGGAAGATACTAACTCTAATTATACAGTGTCTCTTAAAAATTTAATATGTGTTTATAGAAAAAAGCACATTGATGTAAAATTCATTGATTTAGCAGAACACCATAAACAGATTATAGAGAATCCTGATGTGTACGGAGTTGATCCTGGCCCACATTGCATCACTTCCGAGGGATGTGAAAATGGTTTATACTTTGATCTAATTCACTTTTCAACGAAAGGTCATGAACTCTTCGCACAGTTTGTAGCTGAAACACTGAGGCATCCTGAATTGCAACAAACATGGGAGTGTAATGTTCAAGATTATCTGTGATAATCTACTGAGGTCTACCTAGCGTTTCTATGATTGTTCAATTTAACGTAGTTGTAATATTTGTATGCTACAATCAGCTAGTAATGTAAAGAGGTAAGCTATGGCAACTGGATCAAAAACAACTAAAGTAGTATTCTTTGGTGATAGTCTGTCAGATAATGGCAATAACAAGAAGTATACAGATAAGGGTGGAAAAGTTTGGAGCGAAGTATTTCCAGATTTAATAAAAGCCAATGCTTGGTATAATTTTGCTAGGTCAGAAAGCAAAACCTCTGACTTAGAAAATCAAATTAATAAATACCTTGAGGATAAGGCGCACCCTACAGATAAAGCAATATACAGTCTGCTTAGTGGGGGGAACGACCTTAAGAATGATCCCTTTGGCATGCTTATCGGTCAGGTTATCGGTAATAAGAATATTAATAAAATTATCAACAACCTAAAAGTGGCAATAAAAAAAATTAATGCAGAGGACAATAGTAGCCTTAAGAAACAGTTTCTCATCTTTAATCTACCGACCACTGCTCCTGCTACAAAAAACTTCGCTAGTATATTAGAGCATCATACGAAAACTGTTTATAACGGTATAAAAGAATCTATTGCTAAGAATGATAATCTCTTTGGTGATAGTCTATTTAACGATGATCTATTTGGTGATGCTTTATCTGGACTTACTAAAGTTGCTTTTGACGAGTTCTCTAAGGTAGGTGTAGAAAAGCATTTAGGTGAAGCTTCTCAAATTGTTGGAGACTTTATAGATAATATCGATTTAGGCTTGGATGATGAAAAAATAACTGTTCGTTCTGTGGTTGATTCAACTGTAGAATCGACGCACGATAGTTATTCGAAATCCCTAAAGGGTTTAGCATGCCGTTTTGTGAAAGAAAAAGTAGATGTGAAATTCATTGATTTAGCTAAGCACCATAGAGATATTGTAGAGAAGCCTTCTAACTTTGGAGTAAATCCGGATCCCCAATGCCTAACCTCCAATGGGTGCGAGAATGGGTTGTATTTTGATCTCCTTCACTTTTCAGCGAAGGTCACGAGCTCTTTGCTACTTTTGTCGCTGAGACTTTAAGGCATCCTGAATTGCAAGGGTTGGATTGTAACTCTTACGATTATCTGTGATTTAGAGGGCTCCCTACTGGGGTCTGCTAAGTGTTTCTATAAGTTTAGCAATATCGTTTGAAAGAGACTTACTGCGCGCCAGGTTTTCATCTAATTTCTTTACCGAATAGATAACTGTCGCATGATCCCTGCCACCAAGCTTAAATCCGATATCCTGTAAACTGAAGCGGGTGAGTTGTTTGGCAAGATACATACAGATTTGACGCGGCAGCACAAATCTTGCTGCTCGGCTCTTGGAGGTGATTTCGTCAACCTGAACGCCATAGTGATCTGCTACAACTTCCATGATCTGCTCAATGCTGAGATCAATATCATGAGCATCAAGGTTGTCCTTTAGTATTTCCTGTGCGGCCTTCAGGTCGATGTCGCTACCCTCAAGACTACAATGAGTAATGAGTTTATTAAGCGCTCCTTCCAGTTCACGATTAGAAGATGTGATGTTCTTGGCAATCAATTCTAATACATCATCAGGAACTGCGAAATTAAGCTGCTTAATTTTTGCCTTCAAAATATCAAGCCTGAGATTATAGTCAGAAGGTTTGATGCTGACTACTAAACCACCGGCAAGTTTAGAGATGCTGCGTTTATCAAGATTGAGTTGGTAAGGCGAAACGTCACAGGTCACCACAACCTTGCGATTTGATTCTGTAAGCGCGCTAAATGTATTTAGGAATTCATTTTGTGTCCCACTCTTGCCGCAAATGAATTGTAGGTCATCAAGCAAAAGCACATCGGCTTCACGTAGTTTCTCCTTAAATTCTATAAGGTTATTGCTGCGAATCGATTTAACATACAAATGGATAAAGCGGTCAGCACTTAAATATGCTACCTTCTTGCGTTTATAATTGGCGCGAATATGCGCAGCAATTGCTTGAAGGAGATGGGTTTTGCCATAGCCGACATTGCTTTGAATGTAAATGATATTGCTTTCAGATGGGAGTTTTTTACCCTCAGCTATAGCTTTAGTGGAAGAATAAGCTGCTTTATTGGCATCGCCGCTGACGAAGTTCTCAAAAGTAAAGCGGGGATCCAGGGCTGCTCCCATAATATCGCACTTCTTTAATTCCACATCGTCTTGCATTTCTGCGTTATCATTTGTAATGCACTTAGGTGCAACTTTTGCCCGAGTTGTTTTAACTCTAATATCTATATTCTTAATCGTATGATTGAATGCAAACACATAAGCTTGAATTGACTTAAAATAATTGCTTAAAATCCATTCACGGATAAACCTGCTTGGCACCGTTAAAATCAATTCGCTTTTTTCCAGCTCTGAAAACCTGATATGAGAGAACCAGCTTTTAAAGATAGCTTCGCCGTATTCTTCAAGAAGATGTTCTTGTATTTTATCCCAAAGCTCACTGCCGTTTTCTATAAAAGTATTTGCTTTCACCTGATGCATTATAACTGCTCCCATGGAAGAGAAGCTTTCCAACCAGTGGCATTGTTATTTAATGAACCTTCAAATCCGTCACTGATATTATAACAGTTCTTGTAACCCTGAGCAGTCATCTCAATAGCAGCCTGTTGGGAGCGGCCTCCTGATTTACACAAGAACAGTAACGTAGAAGATTTATCGGTAAGTATATCAGATAAAGCAGTTTTAAAATTCTCATTTCTTTTCATATCAGGTAAAAACATCCATTCAAGCATTATTAATTTCTTTTTCAGAGTTTCTAATTTTGGTACACCAATATGTTTCCACTCTGAAGATGTGCGCACGTCTACAAGATAAGAATTATTATCGCTTTTTAATAATTCCCAGGCTTCTATCGCTAATAAATCACCACTATAGAGTTGTAACATACAAGCCCTATTAACACCTTTTATTAATTATTAGAAAAAAGCAGAGTGATCTGAAGTTACTTTAAATCAACTTTGCTAATTTTAACTTTCCTGCACAATAACTCATTAAACTTTGCATGTAAAAAACTTGGTTTAGCTAGCTTTTACCTGCCTTTATCAAATCTGCATTTTCATCTTGCACAGTTGGTAAGAGATATTATTTGCATCAAATGGTAGTGCTCGTAAAGTTAATTAATTTTGTTTTTGTCTAATAAAGTTGTTGACTTCCATTTTATGGCAAAATTACTTATATTTCAAAGCGTTAAGCTCCGAAGGTGGGGCGCAGCCTCAGGTTGCGCGCAGTAAATACTAGGTTAATCAAGATAAACCGGCAAATAATTACTTTGATTAAACATCGAGTGAAGTCGTATTCGAATACAACGTTGTGTGAAAAAGATTTTTAGCACATTCTTCTGCACCTAAATTTAAAGGCTGAGCAGGTAACGGGAATGAGACCTATAGCCTCGATACCGTCGCTGCGAGCGAAGCGCGGCAGTCCAGTCTTGAGGTTAACGGCATACTTTAATTTTCACACCAGCCTCACAACTGGATTGCCACGTCGCTTGCGCTCCTCGCAACGACAGCTTCCTAACACAATTGTATAGTAAATTTTTAGCTCAGTCCAATATCCATGCTCTTACAAGTCATAAATCCCCCTCTTGACCGAAGCTTAAGTTAATGTTATAATTTTTAAAAATTAATAACTTACTTTAAATGTACAGCATAAGTGAAATTTTTGCATCATTTTTCTCAGTTTATTGCTTTCGAAAGCGATAATTGCTTTTTATTGTAGTTTTTTTCTTGATCTTAATTTTAACTGAGAATCTTTTATGTCTTCCAATACGCAAAAAATAGGTGCATTTCGCCTCACATCTTTAGTTACAGGCAACCTGATAGGATCTGGGGTCTTTTTGTTACCAGTGTCGCTGGCTGCTTTTGGCTCAATTAGTATATTGGGCTGGATGGTAACTTCAGTTGGCGCCATTCTTCTCGCTTTGATCTTTGCAGGCCTAAGCCAACAGCTACCTAAGACCGGCGGACCATATGTATATGTGCGCGAAGCCTTTGGCTATAATGTAGGCTTCTATGTTTGCTGGGGATATTGGATGATGTCCTGGATGAGTAACTCTTCTTTGCTTGCAGGTGCCCTGGGATATTTGACCATGCTGGTCGGTAACTTTGACAAGGATACCGCAATAATTATTGAGATAGCTATTCTTTTAACGATCACCAGCTTTAACCTTCTTGGAATTAAAACCACAGGTGCAGGTGAGTTGGTTGTTACAACCCTTAAAATATTGCCTCTGATCATGATTCCGGTTTTTGGTTTGACAGTTATAGATTTCGATAACCTTATGCTGTTTAACGACTCTGGCAAATCTGTGCCGGCGGCGATTAACGCGGTTGCTTTCCTCACGCTCTGGGGTTTTGTGGGCTTGGAAACCGGTACAGTACCAGCAGGACAAGTTACAAATCCTAAAAAGAATGTCCCATTGGCAACTATAGCTGGAACTCTTATCGCTGCTATTGTGTACGTTTTTGGCACTATTGTTATTCTTGGCGTGCTTCCGCATGCCGATCTTATTGCTTCTAAAGCTCCTTATGCAGATGCTGCAAGCATAATTTTTGGCGGAACTCAATGGGGAAGTTTCTTTGCTCTGGCTGCAGTAGTCTGTTGTATAGGGACTCTTAATGGGTGGACTATGATAGTAGGGCGCATGCCTCAGGCTGCGGCCGCAGAAGGTTTGTTTCCAAAGGCTTTTGCAAAAACTAATCGCTATGGCACCCCTTACTTTGGCATTATAATCTCATCTATGTTAAGCATTCCGTTCATATTGATGTCGGTGCAGGATAATCTCATCGAGCAGTTTAACTTTGTAATGGAAGTATCAGTAACCTTGATTCTGGTAGTCTATCTGCTTTGTGTGCTGGCCTACATTAAGTTATGCTGCCTTAAGGGTGGGTTGAAATGGCACCGGATGGCGCTTGGTGTCTTGGCACTGACATTTGTACTTTGGGCATTATGGGCGGCAAGCCTTAAAATGGTTGCTTTGTCTTTCTGCGTTGTTCTCCTTGGGATACCTATGCACATATGGCTTCGGTTTAAGAAAAGCCATCTTATTAATACCTGATAATCATTGAAGGGTTAAGGTACATTTTCCCCCCATTCTTGTCTTTTATGCACTGATTGAAAGCAATATGCTCACAATCTTCATTTATGGAATCATATCTGCAGCCTGCTATAAACTCCCTTTTATAAAAAGCCAGCCCATTAAAGCATGATTTAACCGGAATTAATGGAGTGTTAATAGGATAGATCTTTTGAGCTAGTGGTGCAAACTTTGACCAGTAATCTTCAACTTCCATCCCATGAGGGAACTCATCACTCCGAAAAGCAAACGAATCATACATTTTCTTGCCGGTTTCGGGATCAAGGCCATTGGCACAAATAGCCTGCCAATTATTAAACTGGGAGAAAGTATCATATATACCTCTAACATCCCAGCCTCTGTACATATCCATATCCAATATCATTAGTATATCGTAATCAGGGTACTTACCTTCGATTTGATCTAGGTATTTGTTTCGGATATAGGCTAAAAACTTAATGCTCAGTCTTTTTTGTATATTAAAATCTTGGGACAATATCTCAACTTTATTATTGAACCATGACCACAGTCTCAGCATAAACTTAGTTCCATCGTTAGAGTCATTTTCAAATATGATTACCTTGTAATCAGCAAATTGCTTTGCTGTTGCCTCTACATGTTCAATCACACTTTGCAGCTGCCTCCGATTATCTCTGCTAATACCTAAAACCAGAACCTTGTGTTTCTTAAGCTCAAGCCTCCCCCTTTCAGTATCAGCAACTTGAAGCTCATCTAATGGTTGATAAGATTCTAACTGATAAACACTAAAGGGGTAAAGAGAATAGGGTGTATATGTGTCTAAATGATATGTTATACCTACAACGAATAATAATAAATATATGGAAATTAGGATAATTATATTTTTCAAAGTCATATCTGTTTTACGAATAATGATTAATTTTTCCATATAAATGTTATGTGAGCAAGCTACTTTACCTATGAGAATTTTAAATTAGGTCCGGCTTGATTTAATTACTATTAAACGTTTTGCTGATTTACCTGACAGCAAAAGCAGTATAACTTTTGATATGAGCTATTATATTATTTTCTACTTTGCGTAAGGAACCTAAAAAGAAACTTTGGCCGTTATTCGTTGGTACCATTGGTGTTGTCTATGGAGACATTGGTACTAGCCCGCTATACACCATTAAAACCTGCTTTGAAAGTGGCGCGATAATTCCTGATGCAGTTAATATCATAGGGGTTATTTCATTGATTTTCTGGGCGCTCTTTCTAGTTGTTACCCTTAAGTATGTCTCGATTATTCTAAGAGCCGACAATAGAGGTGAGGGTGGAGTATTTGCCCTGGTTGCGCTGATTAGTAGATATTTTAGAAACACCAAAAAGAGTAATCGCAACATAATAATTGGGCTGGGTATGCTGGGGGCGGCTCTGCTTTATGGTGATGGAGTTATCACTCCGGCCATCTCAGTTCTTGGCGCACTAGAAGGGCTGTCGGTTGCATCTCCGAAGCTGAGTTTTATGATTGTGCCTGTTGCTGTCATTTTACTTATAACATTATTTTGGTATCAAAAATCCGGAACTGCTAAAATCGGTAAGTTCTTTGGTTCGATCATGATGGTTTGGTTTATCAGTATAGCGTTAGTGGCAATTATTCCTATCATACAAGAACCTAGAATATTTCTGGCACTTAACCCGTGGTATGCATTTCATGTACTTAGATCTAACGGCATTCTCAGCATTCATATTCTTGGCACCATTGTGCTTGCGGTAACTGGTGTGGAAGCGCTTTACGCCGATTTAGGGCATTTTACTAAATACTCCATAAGATTTTCCTGGTTCTCTTTAGTCCTGCCAGCTTTGCTCATGAATTATTTTGGGCAAGGGGCGACAATGTTGGGAAATCCCGATGCATATGTTAATCCATTTTACATAATGGTTCCTGAGTTGATGTTATATCCTATGATTATTTTGGCAACAGTTGCGAGTATTATTGCTTCTCAGGCGGTAATTACCGGCTTGTTCTCTATTACCTGGCAGGCAGTACTCCTCGGGTTTATGCCTCGCATGAGAATCATTCATACTTCTCCCAGTCAAAGAGGGCAAGTTTATGTGCCGTTTATCAATAACTCTCTGCTGGTGCTTACCGTACTTTCAGTCTTGCTCTTTAAGTCTTCAGATAGCTTAGCTTCTGCCTATGGCTTAACCATTACCGGCATTATGCTGATCACTACAGCGCTGACTATAGTACTATCTCGCTACACCTGGAAGTGGAGTATCCCCAAGATTATCTCAGTCTTCACAATATTTATTTGTATAGATATAATATTTTTTGCCTCTAGCATAACTAAAATTTTGGATGGAGCCTGGTATACAGTATGCATTTCCACCCTTTTTGGAGTGGTGATGTATACCTGGAGAAAAGGCATGCAGGCTTTAGCCAAGATCTTCCGTAAAAAAAGGACTACCCTAGCTGCTTTTTCCGAAGATGTAGGGACTAACTTTCGTAAGCGGGTGCCAGGTACAGCTGTATATATGACCAGAACGGCCAACAGCATTCCAAGTACGGTTTTTACTAATCGAGATCATAATCATTGCCTACATGAGAATATAATTATTCTATCGGTTGAAATTAAAAATGTGCCGCGAGTTGCGCCAAGCAAACGCATTAAAGAACTGAATTTCAATAACGGTATCTTCCAGGTAAAGGCTTATTACGGCTTTATCGAGGTGCCGAATATATTGAAGATATTTAAGCGCCTTCAAGAGAAAGCGATTCGCGATATCGAAATTAAGGATATTTCATTTTTTATCGGCCGCGGCATACCGGTAGAATCAACCGCGCCTTACCTTAGTGGCTGGGTAGAAAAGCTGTTTATTTTCCTTTTCAACAATGCTGCAAGTGCCACTGAGTTCTATAAACTTCCCGATGACCGTGTGGTAGAACTAGGCACCCGAGTACATGTTTAGATGTTTAGCTTCAAACAACTTCCTAAAACTAAACGCTCATAAACGCTTTCCTGGCTTCCTTATGATTTTCAATCCGATCAAAATTTATAAGCTCTATGCGTTTATCATTGCTATTGATTTGCTGAAATAACGAAGCGGCAATAGGCATCGCATCTTCATAGGATGTATATCTATTCATTGCGTTGTATAAAACATCCTCAACCTCATCATCAAAATGATTCATACCAACTGCTCTAAAATCACTTCTCCCCTGTGGTTTTAATTCATAATAATTATGTCCGGTTGAGGTTTTTCTGATGAATTTTAATGGACCATCTCCGGAAACTCCAAGGCCAGGCCGTTGCAAGGCTTCATTATATGTATCTGTGCTTTCCCGTGTACTTACAATGCCCCATAAATTAGTATGCTCACTTACAAGTGGAACTAAAATCATACATGTTCCAGGAATTTCGATAGTCTCTCTGGTATCTACTATAACTTGGGATTTTTCCACTGCCTTGTTTTCTACTGGAGATTGTTGTTGAGGCACCTTCTTTGCTTTTTTTAACTTAAATGATCTGTAAGCTTGGCAGTACTGCCATTCTTCTTGTGCAGAATCGTTGCTTGACTCTGTACCAGTCCTAATTCTCTTAGGTTTTTGTTTTGGCTTCATGTCAGCATGCTGCTTCATATAATTTGACTGAATAACCTTTAATCGTTGGCCAAACTTGCTCACTTCTTTTTGTGCTGAAGAAAAACATGAGAACAAAGGTGCAAACGGATCCCTTAAATCCTTAACAATTCCCACTTTCTTTAAAAGTATAGCCACGCTATCCACTGCCATTTTACCTAGCATCCAACCGATTTCATCTGTAAAATATTTAACTGGCCCAGTGCATGTATAAGGCGCGTGCAGAATTATATCATTTCCTGATATGCCCAATTCAATCTTTGCAGTTGTTGCTGTTTTTGCTGTGCATTGATTAATTTGAATACCTGAAATAATCGGTATAAACGTATCTACTATTAGAATAGTAGATATAAGATTTCTAGCCGTATAAGCTAAGTTTTGGTAGATAAAATTAATTACATAAAAGTTCTTAAATCTTGAAGGTAAATCAATTTCCCTAACAGAATTTTGAAGACTAGGAGTTGAGCACAAGAATGATATTGCAATTCGCACGCTAGTTGCAATTATTAATTCTGAAGATGGATACCCAAAATAAGCCATTATAAAATAAGGCAGTGTAGACACAATTGTGCAGCAGGTAAATTTGGCTGCTGTAGGAAGTTTTGATCTACTGATTCTATGTTGAATACTCAGTGAAGTTAGGTCAAGTATCCTGTAAATCGCACCAAACAAAGCATTTTGCGTAGCGACACCTAGCAATGAGTGAACTGTCAAATTTTCTTCTGCATACTGAAGTTCATCGGCTAGTACGGTGTCTATTTCTAGATTTTGCGATCGCGCATATTGAGACAAAACCGGAAAATGGTAAAATCCATTTTTAATGGCTTGATTTTCAGAGGCTGAAAAGAGTTCAATAATCGATTTGTACGTAGTTAATTCTTTTAATAAAGTACAAAACCCTTCATCGGTCTTTTGGTAGATCAGAATAGGCCCAGTGAGATACTCCATCCAAGTTAAAGGGGTGAAAGAGAAAAGCGTGTCAAATTTTATATATGCCTTCTGTATATTAATATTTCGCGAAGTATATTACATATTTATAAAATAATAAAGATTTATCTAACTTAGCATTGAGAATATCGACATTCTTATAATCAGAGCAGCTTGTGGAAATCATACGCTCCTGAACGCTTTCCTGGCTTCTTTATGATTTTCAATTCTATCAAAGTTTATAAGCTCTATGCGTTTATCATTGCTATTGAGTTGTTGGAATAGCGAAGCAGCAATAGGCATGGCATCTTCATAAGAGATATATCTCTTGATTGCGTTGTATAAAACATCCTCAACCTCATCATCAAAATGATTCATACCAACTGCCCTATAATCACTATTACATATCGGTTTTAATTCATAATAACTCTGTCCGGTTGGGGTTTTTCTGATGAATTTTAATGGACCGGTTCCCGAAACCCCAAGATCAGGCCGTTGCAAGGCAGCATTATACACATCTAAGCTTTCTCTTGCACTTACAATGCCCCACAAATTAATATGCTCACTTACAAGTGGAACTAAAATCATACTTGTGCCAGGAATTTCAATCTTCTCCCTAGTATCTACTATTTCAGTCGAATTGTTCTCTGCCGTATCCTCTGCTGTGGGTTGTATAAACTGCTTCTTTGGCTTTTTTATCCTGGTTGATCTATATTCTAGTAGGTACTGCGTTTCTCTTTGCTGGTAATCATTGCTTACTTCTGCTCTGGCATAGACTCTTCTAGTTTGCTGCTTTGGTCTGTAAGCTTCAACTTGTTCCTGGTTCTTTGCCAAAATACTCCTAAGCCGCAGCCCATATTTACTAACTTGTTTTTTTGAATCGAACAAAAATGAACATATAGGTGCAAATGGATCCCTTAAATCGTGCACAATTCCCACTCTTTTTAAGAGTATAGCTAAACCATCTACTGCCATCTTACCTAACATCCAACCGATTTCATCAGTTAAATATTTAGCCGGTTGAATGCATGGAGCAATAATAGCAATTACAGGCTTCCTTCCTACTCCAAAGCAAACCTTAATCTTTGTAGTTTTTTCTAGGCATTTCTCAGCAGAGAAATTTGAAATCAATGGCCCAAGTTTTTCCATTAAGATAGAAGTAGCAAGATTTCTTACTCCATAAGCAGAGTTCTGGTATATAAAATTTGTTATATTAAAGCTCTTAAGGCTTGAAATTAAATCAATTTCCCTGACGAAATTCTTATAGCTCGGATTTGAAATTAAGTATGATATTGCAACCCGTACACCAGTTGCGATAACTAATTCTATAGAAAGATATCCCAGATAAGACATAATAAAATACGGCAGAGTAGAAACAACTGTACAGCTTATTAATTTAGTAAGGTTAGAGTGTTGAGACCTATTTATTCTATGTTGAATACTTATAGAAGCTAGATCAAGTACCCTGTAAATCGCCCCAAACATGGCTTTTTGCATTGCTATATTCGCTAATGAATGGACTGTATAACTTTCTTCTACGCTATCTATTATCTCGATTGCTAGCTTGTGCGCTGTCATATTATGCGCGATTGCGTAATTTGCAAAGTTTTGAGAATCGAGGAACTTACCACTCACAACGCGGTTCTCAGCGGATAAGAAAAGACTAGGAAAAGTGCTGTGCTTAGTAATTTCCTTTATCATGGCGGCTATATTGTTATCTTGCCAAAAAACTCTGGTAGGGCCAGTAAAGTATTCCCCCCAGGTTGATGGCGTATAAGAGTACAAACTATCGCATTTCATACCGATATCCATCACATCTGGAGCCATCATATTAATACCTTCAATAAAAATGTCAGCGAACTATAACATGATTAAGGAAATTATCAATATAAGCCGACTTGCTGCGGTGGAAATATGCATATTACAATTTATTGAAATTGAAGCGATATCTACTAAATAGCGCATTCATTAACTATTTATTAATTAATTATATTTAAAATATAAATATAACTAAAATAAATCATCGACAATATGAAAACCTTAGCTATATTAATGGAAGAAGCGGCAGCAGCCAAATTAGCCTTTGAAAC
>Ga0206827_1008_pt2 | contig 48654 bp, 40 predicted proteins | sample Alteio_BWOrgCont_77_FD_152852 | JGI IMG/M metagenome (GOLD analysis project Ga0206827, IMG submission 152852) | Enriched cells from forest soil in Barre Woods Harvard Forest LTER site, Petersham, Massachusetts, United States -... | ecosystem: Environmental > Terrestrial > Soil > Temperate forest >...
TTGCAAGTCGACCTTTTAATAAAGTATCTAGGTTAGTATTAATAGCATCTTTAGCAGCTTGATTAAGAGCTGCGTATCTAGTTGCCAGCTCCTGGATCATATGGTCTAGCCCGGTTCCTACTTTAGTTTTTAAGTCATCGAATTCTTTTTTATTAAACCCTGAATTCTTTATTTCGTTTTCCACATCAATGAGATCGGTAATAGTTGTTCCAAGAAAGGCATTAACTACTTTTAGAACATCGTCCTGGGCTTCCTTCTTTAAACCGGATGCAGATAGTTTTCCCATAATACTATCAGCATCAGGAGATGCCTTTCCACCTTTACCGTATAATGCTTCGTTTATTTCAACTTGCCATTTTTCAAGAGTATTGATTCTGGTTTCAAAGCTTGCAAGTCGACCTTTTAATAAAGTATCTAGGTTAGTATTAATAGCATCTTTAGCAGCTTGATTAAGAGCTGCGTATCTAGTTGCCAGCTCCTGGATCATATGGTCTAGCCCGGTTCCTACTTTAGTTTTTAAGTCATCGAATTCTTTTTTATTAAACCCTGAATTCTTTATTTCGTTTTCCACATCAATGAGATCGGTAATAGTTGTTCCAAGAAAGGCATTAACTACTTTTAGAACATCGTCCTGGGCTTCCTTCTTTAAACCGGATGCAGATAGTTTTCCCATAATACTATCAGCATCAGGGGATGCCTTTCCACCTTTACCGTATAATGCTTCGTTTATTTCAACTTGCCATTTTTCAAGAGTATTGATTCTGGTTTCAAGTGCTTCAAGTTTGCCATCCAGGAGCGTTTGAAGATTGTCAGCAATAAGTTGCTTTTCCGGGGCTGTAAGTTTCAAAGACCTTTTATTGACAAGATCTTGTATCATATCGTCTAGTCCGCCTTTTACCTTATCTGTCAAATCATCTACATTTGTTTTTAGATCGTCTAGATTAGTCTTAGTAGCGCCTGCATCTTTTATTGCTTGCTCAAGTTCTGATATATCGGTTGCAACTTTTCCTGTAAAAGCTTTTGCTGCATTTAAAATTGCTTTATTTATCTTATCTATCTCTTTTGGCAATGTTCCATGCCCCAGTAGTAGCCCGTTTAATATCACAATTATTCCATCAGGCTGAGGGCTAGCAGCAGTTCCACCAGTGCCATATAATTCCTTAAATATTTCATCATTAACTTGCTGTTCAAGCTTTTTAATGGCTGCATCATGCGCTTTCAGGAGCTTAGCGTGGTCTTCCAGAGTCAGTTTCTGCTGATCAAGTTTCTTTTGTGCATCAACTCTATCCTGCTCAGCCTTCAAAGCAGCCGCTCTCTTTTGCTGTTGCCAGATCTCTAGTCTGCTTGCCATAAATTCCTCGCCTGCGAAGCCTCGTTCTTATAATTAAGAAGATAGCATACGGTGGTTAATAAAAGGTTAATTAATGGTAAATATATTGTTTATTGGATTATTCTTCGGAGAATATAAAGTTATTTGTGTTTAATATTTCGCTTGCCAGATCTTTTGGGCCAAAAAGCACATAGGTCATTGATTGGTATTTAGGTGGTATGGGGCCACCACGACCATCATACAATTCTTTAAAGAAGGCATATGCTTCATACTCTTCAGGACTGAGTTCATTAAAAATGTTACACAAGTGGAAGCTTGCATACGGACGATCTGGAGATTTTAAATAAACCCCATAAGTATTACAAGAGTCCCCATCTTTTTTAATGGATAGGTTATCAATAGTAAGTTTTGGATCACGGATTTGGATCCTATTATTGGGAGACTTTTTAAATCCATCTATAAATATATTGCTTCCAAATGCTTCAAAACTAATCGTATTAGTTCCGTTACCCAATTTAATATTTGCACTTGAATATGGGCTAAAAAGCTGAGTATAAATTTTATTATTGCCCTCTCCAGAATTGATATAAATCCTATCTGTAAACATTTTTCTGGGAAAAGTGATATTAATATTATCATTACCATCCCCGCTATCTATTTTCAGACCTGGGACGAGTAAATAATCTTTGATAAAGCAGAAGCCATCACCATTTATTTCTAAGTTGCAATCATTTGAAGTGCTGGAGCATGTAAAGGTAATAACATCGTCGTTAGCTGTTCCTTTAATTAATGCTATTTTGTCATCAATAATCTCGAGATATTTAAGGTGAAACGCATGGGCGCTCATAGGTGGTTATACACTAAAAGTTGTACATCAATCCTAACATAGTTGTATGAGTTCTTAAACGGGATTTTATAGCCGGGGCTGCTTTAAGATTCGGTATTAGCGGGTTAGTTTCAGCTAAATCAACAAAATAGGGCTGAGATTGAATTTTACCAAGATCAAAATATTTGTAGGTAATATAAGGACTGAACCACTCATTTATCTTAAAGCTGCCACCAGCACCGACATTCCAGGCAAAACTATCTTTAACTTTGCCAGGATCATATCCTCCTAGCATTGGCTGAACATAATCTCCTGCATTGTTATGGGCAAACCCGGCTCCGGCATTAAAAAACGGGTTAATATAGTAAGGAGTGGGAACATTAAATATCATATTAAACATAAGTGAGGAGCTTCTAATGGTTTGGATTCTTCGACCACCGCTATTTAGCGTTTTATCAAACTTATGATAAGGAAAATGGTTGAAAGAAGCATCGGCACTCAGGTATCTGTTAATATTGTAACCTGCTCCAAACCCAAATACTGCTCCATTTTTTGGCCGATTGTTTTCATAAAATTCAAAGTCAGTCAATTCAGTAGGGAAGGAGCCGCCTGCTTCTACCTTCAAATAGTATTTTTTGGCCTGTTCATTGGCATGAGCTTGTGTTGCTGCTAAAACTAGAGCTGATATTAAAAACAAAGCTACTTTCATTTGTGCGAATCAAATAAATATCCAGGTTATATATTTGATTGCTCAGAAATATTTTGCAATGAATAAGTGGTTTAGACATAGATTTATTTTCCGAAGAGATGGTATACAACGAAGGGTGAATTTTTTATGGATTATACAGACTAAAGTCCGCCTACGCCAAGGTTTCGTCGGACACACCTACGCCTAACGCCTTAGTGTGGCTTTGCCACCCGAAGCCGAAGGCGTAGGGTGGTGGAGCCTGTAGGATTTGAACCTACGACAACACCGTTATGAGCGGTGCGTTCTAACCCCTGAACTAAGGCTCCATGTAAGACTTGTGTAAATGTAACAATAAAGTTCTGCACTGTCTATAAAATTGTAGATTTAGCCTTGCAAAATAGGGGAGAAAGTGAATAATGCCTATTAGTATTGGACTCTTGCGTTCAACCTTCTTTGCTTAATCTTCCTTTGAAGGTGAAGGGTTCAGTGTACTTTACATACACTTAAGATGTTGCCCTTAATTACTTTTTAGGTTGCTGTTGAATGCGATTAATAGATGGAAGTACAACTATAGTGCAAACACAAATTTCCCGTCATTTTTTTACTGAACTAGAGTCGCTTAGAGGGCTTGCTGCTCTCTTAGTAGTTTTATTTCATATTTCTTGGATGCATTCTTTATATGAGCTAAGAATAATTCGCAATGGTTCTTTAATGGTTGATTTCTTTTTCGTGCTTTCTGGCTTTGTGATATATCACAGTCATAGAGGGCGTGTGACAAATTTCAAACAATTTTTGCAATTTATAGTACTTCGCATAGGCAGGCTATACCCTATCCACCTAACATTTTTAATGGTATTTTTAGTATTCGAGCTAGCTAAATATATTGCAGTTACTAAATTTGACATTCCTTCGGAGAACCCAGTTTTTTCAATCAATAGTATTCAAGCTTTCCTAGCTAATATTTTCCTTCTTCAGTCTTTTGGGATACATAGTGCGACCTTCAATGGCCCAAGCTGGAGTATTAGCGCAGAATTTTATACTTATATAATTTTAGCTATCCTGCTTATGATTACTAGAAAAGTATTCTGGTTGGTTGTATTTTCATTCATAATACTGTTTCTAAGTAGTTCCTTAATAATAAGTGAAACTCTTAGTTGTGGATTTGTTCAGTGCGTAGCCAGCTTTTTTAGTGGTGTATTGGCCTACCAGTTGTATCACAGAATTGCTACTCTTCCCGGAAATAAATTATATAATAGCATTGTATTTGATATTACTATTGCGATTGTCTTCAGTATGATAATTGTTACTTTGTCTCTACCTAAGTTATGGTGTTCAGATACGATAGCAATATTGCTATTTGGTGTCTTTATAGTATTGCTTACTTTGAATCCAAAGAGCTTTATGAGTCGAGGACTTAATACAAAGTTCCTGGTATGGATTGGTACTATATCTTATTCAATTTATATGTCGCATATGTCTATATTATGGGTATATACGCAGCTGATGCGACTTGTATTTAAGCTTCCAGTTAGAAAATTTGATAATACGAATTCAATAACCCTATCAGATCCTACGCTCGGGTTATTATTAGTGTTTTTAGCAATTTTAACAATTCTGCTTGTATCGCACTTTACCTTTACTTATATAGAGCAACCTTGTAGGCAGAGATTTCGCAAAATCTCCGGATATCGGCAAAAGAATGCAATTAAGCAACATCAGCATGTTTCGAAGCAGCGGCTTTTCTCACATGGGCGTTAGAAGTGCGGTTGATAAATTCAGCCTTTTTGCTATGTGTTAGGTCATCCAACCCAAAAATGCTTGAGTCTTCAATATTTATAACGATGATCTTGCAGCTTTCATCTTTGCATAAAAGGTTGAAGGTACCAGTGAAGCCCAACACCCTTTCATGCTTTTTATTGTAAAAAACTATATTTGCTTCAGTTATTACCAGGGAAGAGGAAATCACCCTTAACCGCAGAATCTGCAAGGTAAAGTTCTGTATGTGCTCGTGTTTAAATAACTTATCAAATGCCTTGGTATAAAATTCATGAATCTGCTCAATGCTGGTAAAAGGGGTGAATTTTTCTTTGTCCATCACGATGCAAGGAAGATGATGTAATTTCATAAGCTTCTGCATATCCAGAACTTGTAAAGCTGCCGCATAAGAATTAAAAAAGTCTTGCACAATTTTTTCTTGCATAATTCTAATTGGAAAAGTGACTACTACATTTTAGTTTAACATTTTTGTATTAGATTACTAATGAATTCTCTCAGGTAAAAATTGTATTACTTCTTTTAAAATGGCTGAATAAGTGTTGCTATCTAGTTTTTCCAGGTAATCAAGGGCCTTCTCAGCATAGTGGTATGCTGTCTTGTGAGATTTATTAACTGCATCCGTTTGTTTTAGCAAAAGCATAAGGTTGCTTAGATCGGCCTCAGGGTTGAACAATAACCCCTCAAGGTAGTTTTTTTGGTCAGGCCTGGCACTTTTATATGCTAATATGAAGGGAAGTGTGACTTTGCCTTCGCGGATATCATTACCCTGAATCTTGCCAAAAGTACTGGTAGCTGCTGTATAATCCAGGATATCATCAACGATTTGGAAGCATATACCAAGATTAAGCCCAAAATTATAGAGGTTATCAATCTCTTGTTTAGACCTGTCAGTAAGTATAGCACCTACTGCGCAAGCAGCTGCAAAAAGCAAAGCGGTTTTGCCGGTAATCAGGCGTATATATTCGTCCTCAGAAAGGTCGGCTTTTTTTATGAGTTCGAGTTGCCAGATTTCCGATTCGGTGATGGAGGCAGCGGTGCTGGAGAGCATGCTTAAAGCCTCCATATTATCAGCACTAACCATGAGCTTAAAAGACTGGCTAAGCAGGAAGTCGCCGACCAAAATACTGGCTTTATTCCCCCATACATGGTTTGCGGTCTTTTTACCACGGCGCAAAAGGCTTTCATCGATCACATCATCATGCAACAATGTAGCTGTGTGTATATATTCTATAGCAGTTGCAAGTTTAATATGGCTGTTGTCATCAATCGCAAACATTTTGCTGCACGCTAAAGTCAGCATAGGCCTTATGCGCTTACCACCGGCTGACACCAGATATTCAGTGATGTGGGGGATCAGGCTGGTGTAGCTTTGAGCTGCTGAGAGGATAAGCTGATCAACTTGTTGCAACTCGGGCAGAACTGCGGACTTAAGATCATCGAAGGGATTGGTTTTTATTGCAGGATTAATCACGTTATTAAGACATCATTTGCATTGTAAAAATAGTAGCATGATTAGTGCAGTTACTGCTAGTTTTTTGTGAGCTCATATGAGTTCATTCCTTAACTTTCAGCCTTATACTCTATATCAGTGACATGCTCCATCCAATCTACAACTTTGCCATTAAGCGATTCGGTAATAGCGATATGTGTCATAGCAGAAGTTGCAGTGGCTCCGTGCCAATGCTTCTCTCCACAAGCAATCGATATGATATCACCTGCATGGATTTCTATTTTTGGGCTGCCCCAACTCTGAACCCAACCACTGCCTGAGGTGACGATTAAGGTTTGCCCAAGGGGGTGGGTATGCCAGGCATTGCGTGCTCCTGGCTCAAAGGTTACTATTGCCCCGTTGATTCTAGCAGGCTCGGTTCCCTGAAACGAAGCGTCAATACGCACTGAGCCTGTGAAATATTCAGCTGCCCCTTTTGTGGACGTTTGCGTACCATTTCTTTTTATTTCCATAAGTGGCCTTTGCTCTAAGTATTTATATAACAATAAGTCAACTACGTTATAATTCAATAGCCTATTCGTAATTACCATAGTATTGGTCATTCCATATGTCACAGCCTTCTGTAGGCATAGCACAGTTTTCGGTTGCAATTGCATAAGTAGAATGTGCCCCTTCTAAAAAGTTGATCTGGTTTATACATGCGGATTCCATGATTGCATTAACCATTATCAGGTTGGTTTGGCTTTCCTCGATAAACTCGGTTTTAAGCCTGGGGAAAGCGCTATGCAATTCGCTTTGCGAATGCTCGGAAAAATAGTCTATGAGTCCCAAAACATCGCTGTGAGTAATATAGTCAGTATTGACTAAGGAGTGCAAACCTGACGTCATCAGTTTTCCAATGCCATATACTGAAAAGTCTTCAGTTGTATTGCCTGAGATTAAGGTATCGGTTTTTAAAGACGGGCAGATTTTATCGAAGGCCCAGGTTTTTACTGCTTCAGCCTCAGTGTGGTTTAGTAGGCCAGAGCTTTTATTGATGGCTTTACGCGCTTCAGCCGCAAAGTTGCCGGCGCCATAAGCACCTTCATAAACATGGAACTTTGAGTCATATGTGATGTCGAGCTGAAAACTTCCCCCACCTATATCCCAGACCAAGGCGTGGGTAATTGGTTTGTGTTGAGCAGCCAGGCATTGCATGGTGGCGGTATAGCCAAGTTCGCCTTCTTTCATCTGGGATATCTTGACGATATGAAAACCCTCGCCTTCTAGTTTTTGCAAATATTCAGAGGCATTGTCAGCATTCCTAGCCCAGGCAGTCGCGAATCCACCCATTTTTACCTGTAGGCTGTCAACGTGGTAATAATCCTTAATAGAACGCATAAGGTTTAGGCCCTCGTCCTGGCACTGTTCTGTTAAAGTCTTGCTATTAGGGGATTTGCTAATGCACTCTTGGTACTTATATTCAAATGATGCTTCTTTTAATACTTGGTAAATAGTATTGGTTGCTTTATTTACCTGTAGTAAGGCAGTTTTTGTGGCGCCAGAACCCATGTCCACTGCTAGACGTAACTCCATTTCGTGATTCATTTGAGAGCTCCTTAATATTTTGGCATGTTTCGAATATAAAGAATGAAGATTTACATAAAGTTAACGTAATATTAAATTTATGTTAAATTATGCATTATTAAATGAGCTTGGAATAATTAGCTTCTTTCGTCAGTTGTTTCAGAATGGCCGAAAAGGGCATCAAATATATCATCCTCTTTCCAAGGCAAAGTCTCCTGAGGAATATAGGTTCGTTTAATTTCGCCAGCTTTTTCTACAAAATCCTTCCATATCCATGCTGGCATATTACCTCCAACAGTGCGATTCATGGGAGTGTTATCATCATTTCCTACCCAGACTCCGGTAACTATATCATCAGTCGCGCCAATAAACCAAGCATCCCGGTGATCCTGGCTGGTGCCAGTCTTCCCATAGGCGGAACGTCCTGCAAGCTTAGCAGCGCGTCCTGTGCCATTTTCAACGACATTGAGCAGCATGGATTTCATATCCTGTACGACATGGTGCTCGAGCACGACATCATTCGGTAAGTCAGCGTGCTCATAAATTATTTCATTATTAGCATTGCGAATTTGCAGGATGGCAAAGGCATTGACCTTCACTCCATCATGGGCAATGTGTGCCATGGCTTGCGTCATTTCAAGCAAGCTCACTTCCGAAGCTCCAAGTGCGATACTAGGAAGGTTTTGCAGTGGCGATTGTACACCAAGCTTTTGCGCTAATAAGATGGTTTTTGTTCTTCCGATTTTCTCTGAGAGCTGCACAGTAATTGTATTTATGGATTGGGTAAAAGCATCGAATAATGTCATGCTGCCCAGAAATTCGTTTTTAAAGTTCTTTGGTTTCCACAAAGGTAAACCCTTGCCTTGAGAATAGGTTACGGGTTTATCCTCATATACGTCTTCTATATTAGCGCCATTTTCCAGAGCGGCTGTAAAAACAAAAAACTTAAAGGCTGAGCCTGGCTGGCGCTTGGCAACTACAGCGCGATTATATTGGCTGCTGTCGTAAGCCCGGCCACCAATCATCGCCTTGATAGCTCCATTGGGTTCCATAGCCAACGCAGCCACTTGACTGGCTTTATACTTCTCAGCCTTCTCGGTCATGATTTTATCTGCTGCTGTTTCCAGTGCGGTTTGCGCACTCAGATCCAAAGTAGTAAAGATGTTTAAATCCTGATTAGGGTTTTCAAGCAGTTCTGGTATCAGTGAAAGCACATAATCTGAGAAATAAGGATTTTTAAGGGCGCCGCGCGCCGTCCCTCTTTCGAGAATACTTGGAGGTAGGGCTGTTCGCATTTCTTCACGGGTAATATAGCCCTGTTCTTCCATCTCAGAAAGGATATATCGTGCGCGCTCAACCGCGAGTTTCAAATTGTTGCTTGGGGCATATTTAGAAGGAGCCTTAAGCATAGCAGCAATCACTGCACATTCGAAGGCATCCATCTCCGTCGCATCTTTGCCAAAATAGAATTTAGCAGCAGCATCAACGCCATAATTGCCTTTGCCAAGATAAACTCGGTTGACATACATAGACATAATTTGTTCTTTACTGAAGTTGCGTTCAAGTTGAATAGCTATAAACATCTCCTGAACTTTGCGTTTAAAAGTTCTCTCCGGCGATAGATAGATTATCTTGGCAAGCTGTTGGGTAACAGTGCTGCCTCCCTGCACAACTTTACCTGCGCGTATGTTGACATAATAAGCTCGGATAATACCGAAGATATCGATGCCGGGATGGTCAAAAAAGCGGCGGTCTTCAGCAGTGATTATGGCTTGAACGAGGTGAGTGGGAAGTTGCGAATAGGTGAGGGTGTTGCCTTTAAGGTCGCCATATTTGGCAAGCACAGTGCCATCAGAACTGCGGATGGTGATTTGGGGTTTATGATCTTGGTGTGCTATAACATTTATATCAGGGAGGTCATGGACATAGTAGATAGTTACCATGATCCCGATAAATATAATCCAGACCACAGCGATGAAAGCGAGTTTGAGTGCACCCCATATCAGCGAGCTCTTCCGGGCTTTTGCCCCGGCAAACAACCTTTTGATCGGTGTAGGCTGTTTTTTGAGATCTTTTTTTAGTTTTTTATTAGCCATATATCTTAAATCAGATTGCTAAGTGGTGATTATACACCAACTTAAAGGATTTTATTAGAATAATTTGCAGCAGGGTGGAAAGCTATAGGTTTGGAGCAATTGCAGAATACTTAGCTACTTCTCTTTATCCATTTGCTTCTTTATTTCCCTGATCTGCTTTATAGTCAACCCCGTAGATTTCGCAATTATCTTAATATCAATACCCAGAGACAACATATTCATAACTATTTCTATATCTCTTTCACCTCTACCTTCCTCTCTAGCATCCTTTTTAGCTTTATTGAGAGTGCTTTCTTCAATCCGTAGCCAGTGTAAATGTGCTTCATATGCGTCTCTTTCTTCATCACTCAAATTCATTACTTCTATAATTTCTAAAGCTTTCTCCAGCTGGGGATCATTAAGTTCTTCAGGGAGGTTATGTTTGTCTAATAAATTATGCCGGGTTAAAAATGCTACCCATCTATCAAGCGAGGTTTTTACTTTCGACAATAGCAGCTTGAGTTCATCTGCTTCATTAAGTTGCTCACCCTCGATCTGATCTTCAAACTTGCTGAGCTCAATAGTGTGCAACTCCATATCCTTAAAATAATGTACCTTACTTGTATTTGCGAATGGACGAAAAGTGTTGTGATATTCCTTGGTTTCAGGAATGCTTATAAAGTTTAGTATGTGGATTCCTATCGTTTTATTTAACTCTCTATACTTCATGCCCTTAGATAGCTGCTGAGTGTATGCCTTGCCCCAATAGTACAAAGCTCTTTTATCATAATCCCCGTCATCGCTGATTTGGATTTCTATGCAATAACGTTTGCCAGTAGGCCCTTTAGCCTTAATATCCAGTATTGATAATTTTTCTTTCTTAAAATCCTGGAAATTATAAGGGTTTAGAATCTCCACAGTCGCCACCTGATCTTCTTTGGAGACTACTGAGTTTATTAGAGAAATAAGTAGATCTTTATTTTCGTCTACTCCAAAAAGCTTCTTAAACGCGATGTCGACTCTAGGCATAACTTTTTCTGACATGGCAAAACCTAAGTTACGTTTCTTGACTTGCATTATACAATAAATTTCGGCTTACACACTACATTTTTATATAACTGAGTACAAACTCTCTTTATTCAACATTTTTAAGTCGATGCATGGATTCTAGAGCATCGGTTATATAATGCCGGCGCAGTATTGTGGGTAGAGCTATGCCTTCCGGGTTTTTAAGGCTAAAAAACGCATCATATGGAATACCTGAAATATTGCGTTTATAAAGAAAATTAAGAACCTCAGGGTCTTTATGGGTAAGATCCGCCCGCATTAATATGACATTTTTTTCCTTGAGATATTTAATGAGCTCGACATCATCTAGCACCAGGAACTTATTGACCTTACAGGTGAGGCACCAATCAGCAGTCGCATCTAAAAATACAATTTTTTCCTGAGCGATATAGGCTTCAAGTTTGGCTTCATCAAACTTTTCCCAAAGTGAGTTGAGAATCTTTTTTTCAATCTCAATCGCATTATTTGCCATGAGTGGCATGGCAAAACCTAAGGCGATAACCAGACAAAGAAATAGGGTTTTAAACTTTACATTCATCTTTTGGAATAAGCCAAATTTTAAAAGTATCAAAGAGCCAATAAAAATCAGCAATGGCTTTAAGCTCATTTGCCCATGTAAAACCGATAGTAACCAGACTGCTGTAAGGAGCAGCATAATGGCAAAGATCTTTTTTGCAGTAATCATCCAAGCGCCGGGCTTAGGCAGCAAGTGCAGAACCTGCGGGAATAAAGCCGCAGCGATATAAGGCATTCCCATACCTATGCCGAGAAAGAAAAAGATTATTAAGATCTCAGCATCGCCCTGCGATATAGCAAAAGCGACTGCAGTGGTGACAAAAGGTGCAGTGCAGGGAGTAGCGAGAAGTGCCGCAAAAGCTCCAGAAAGAAAAGAGTTGTTTAGGCTACTGTCAGAGATCTTGCTTACTCTATGGTTGAGCCACACCGGTAAGTTAATTTCAAAATTCCCCCAAAGGTTGCTTGCAAAAATAATCAGTACCATCACTAAGAACATAATGAAGGCTGGTTCCTGAAAGTGAAACCCCCAGCCTACTGCCTCCCCGGTGTCTTTAAGCGCGATTGTAACTGCGGCAAGCACCATAAAAGAAAAAACTATACCGGCTACGGTGGCGATTAGATTCCTTGAGATGTGAGCACGCGATCTGCCAGAATGTTTTACCAGGCTGAAAAATTTTAGTGAAAGCACGGGAAGCACACATGGCATAATGTTGAGGATTAAGCCACCGGCAATAGCGATGAGAATAATATAAAACAGACTAGTCCCTCCACCTAGATTGCTGCCGGGAGCAATGGTGGTTTCGAGCTCTCTAAAATCCATAACGCAGTATTCAGCACAGGCTCCAAATTCAATATAAGCTTTTATATTAATTGGGTTTTTTTTATCCTGAGCGGTAAACGTTAAAGGTATAAAGGTCTCTCCCTCATAATAGTGGATAGTCATTTTCTTGCCGGTCAATTCTTCATGAACGCTTTTGAAGGGAGGCCAAATGGCTTCATGGCTCTTAAGGTTTTCGGATTTGGATAAATCGATTTTCATTACCATGCCAGTGTCACCACGCTCATGGGCATAGACTTTCCAACCTTTTGGAATAAACAGTCTAATGCCGATACCATTTTCATCAGAAGCTTTAGCGAATTCTACCTTTACTGGTGAGGTATGCTTAGCTGCACTCACCGCCATGGGCATTAGCAAGCTAAAGGCAAGAATCAATCTTAAACTAAATACAAATAAGCTTTTCATAAATACGTCCCTGGTCATCGGTGTTTTTAGATTCATAAAGGCAATATTCTTCACATGTGAAACTCAAGTTCTCTATCTGCTGATTATACTTTTGTAGCAGTGTATTTATATCCACATCATTAACGGGTTTTTTTACTCTGGCAACAGTGATGTGGGGCTTAAAGCCCTTATTCTCATCAAGCATGCTAACTTTGCCCTGCAACGCCTGATCAAGCCGAGTTTTTAAAGCGGTAAGTTCGTCGTTGCTTTGTATGCCTATACTCAGGATATTTGGCTCCCAGAATTCCATTTGCTTAAGCACCAGTTCAGTGGGAGCAAGTTTTATTGACCCTATGGTTTGCTTCACAAAAGCTATGACGGTTTCTGCTTGTTCGCCTAGGAACCGCAGTGTGATGTGGAGATTGGATTGTTTGACCCACTTAATGTCCGGTCTGGCTTCCTGTAACATAAGCAGCTTACTGCCCAGGTTCTCTGGTATTGCTATTCCCAAAAATATGCGCTTGTCTTTAGCCATGAGCAGTCATTTCTTTGAGGTTTGCATCAAACGGACTTAATCTTTTTAATACTTCTTTCTTTCCAAGTATTTCCATGACTTCATAAACACCCGGGGCGGCAAAGGTTCCCACCACGCCAGCACGCAAGTTCTGCATTACAAGTCCAGGTTTTATATTTTCTTTGGCTGCAAAATCCGCACCTAGATCATGAAGCTTATCCTTATTCCATTCGGGCTTTTCGCATTTTTCAAGATAGGGAATGAGTTTCATCAATAGTTCTTTTCCACCGGCTGCCAGAACTTCTTTTGACTTTTCGTCAAGCTCGGTGCGTTTTTCTATATAAATTTGGGCAGCATCTTTGAGTTCGGCTAAGGTATTAGCCCTCGGTTTAAGCCCATCCATACCCTTAATAATGCGGTCACGGTGTATCTCTTCATAGTCTATTCCAGTGAATTCCTGCATTTTTGCAAAAAGCGCCTCGCTGCTAAGTGCCCGCATATAGTGGGCGTTGATGGAATTCAACTTATCAATATCAAAACGAGCAGGGGATTTGCCCACGCCCTCAAGGGTGAACCATTCGATCGCCTGTTCGCGTGAGATGATTTCATCATTGCCATGTCCCCAGCCCAGGCGGAGCAGGTGATTGAACACAGCTTCAGACAGATAGCCAAGTTTACGGTAGGCATCCAGGCCAAGTGCCCCCTCACGTTTTGAAAGTTTGCGGCCAGTTTTGTCATGTATGAGAGGTATATGGGCAAATTCCGGAACCTTCCAGCCCATACCCAGATATATCTGTTGCTGGCGGAAAGCGTTGGTAAGGTGGTCATCGCCGCGGATTATGTGAGAAATTCCCATGTCATGGTCATCGACCACAACGGCAAGCATATAGGTAGGAGTGCCGTCTGAGCGCAATAAAACCATATCGTCGAGCTCCTGATTGGCTATGGAAATCTCGCCCTGAATCAAATCCGTTATTGTGGTGTGGCCTTCTTTTGCCACCTTAAGGCGAACTACAGGCTTGCCGCCTGCAGGTGCCTGGCTTGCATCTTTATCACGCCAGGGGCTGGCAAACTTCTTATTAGGGTTCTCGTTGCGGAATTTTTCAATTTCCTCTTCGCTTGCATAGCAATAGTAAGCATTACCTTTGTTCAGCAGTTCCTTCGCCACTTCCTGATGGCGAGCTAGATTGAGAGATTGGTGAACGATAGGATGATCCCAAGCTATACCAAGCCAGGTAAGGTCTCGAAGGATAACATCAGTATGCTCTTGTTTTGAGCGCTCCTGATCTGTATCTTCAATGCGCAGTAAAAACTTTCCTTTATTGTGCTGGCTAAAAAGCCAGTTGTACAATGCAGTTCGGGCATTGCCAGTGTGAAGGGTCCCAGTAGGACTAGGTGCAAATCGGGTGACTACTGCCATGTGCTAATTCATTAAGTGATTTTTCTACATTATAGCATAAATGCCACAATAACCGAAACTATTTATCTTGTAAGGTTAGCTTGAAAAATTTAAACATTGGGAAAGCCGCAAGACTGGTTTGCCGCATCACTTACGCTCCTCGCAATGACGTAGATCTGGCGGTATTTAGGTTGAGCGTAACGAGCTGTGGGCATAGTTTTCGATTCTGAGTTTTTAAGTGTCGCACTGAAAAATCTAGTACGCAACTGTTAATATATTAAATTTTTTTTCACAATGTTTTTGCAATTATACATGTATGATAACTATGCGGACGAGTTTCAAGCCAATAAAAAATGCTGAAATGGTTAATGTGAAAGTTATAGCTGCATATGCTATAGCAACCCAGGGCAAACCCTTTTCATGAAGCAGCCCATACTCAAGTGAAAAGGCGGAGAAGGTTGTGAATCCACGACCCATAATTACTCTTAGCATGGCACCAATAGCTCCACCAAAGCCAACCGCCAATAATGTCGTCATAAATCCATATTATTATGTTTATACAGATAAGGTTAATTGAGTTTGGCTAAGTTTGTCTATGAGAAAGTCATAATTAAGCTAGTAGAATACCTATTCACAACCCCGCCATTAAACAAGTATTGACACATCTCTCTAAGATTTGTTAGTCTTCCCTCAAGATTTTGCTAGATTATTTAGCATGGATATTTTTCTAGTTGTGCTGGCGGGTGGTAATGGAACCAGGTTATGGCCACTCTCACGAACATCCAGGCCAAAGCAGTTCTTATCATTTGGCTCAGAAGGCACGATGCTGCAGAAGGCAATTAAAAGAAACCAGGTGGCACAAATACAGAAAACTATCATTCTTACTGGCACTCATCACATTGCATTAGTCGAAGAACAGCTTGAAGAAATTAATATTTCAGGCACTTCAATTATAGTTGAGCCGGAGGTTAAAAATACCGCGCCAGCTGTTATTGCAGCCGCTCTCCGGATTTTTGAAGAGAACGCTAACGCTGTAATGATAGTAACTCCTTCAGACCATGAGATCCAGCAAGTTGATAAATATAGGCAATCTATTATTGCTGCGATCGACCTAGCCCGACAGGGATACTATGTTACTCTAGCAATCAAGCCGTTAAGAGCTGAGGTTGCATATGGCTATATGAAACATGGTGCAACCATTAGTGACCAAGCTTTTATGGTAGAGAGATTTTTGGAGAAACCGAATTTAAAGAATGCAAAAGAGTATGTTAATTCAGGAAAGTACTTTTGGAATTCAGGTATCTTTATCTTTCCGGTTAATAGATTTTTAGAAGATATATCAGTACTTGAACCTATGATGCTGCAGTATATTCATGAGGCATTTGATCGAGCAGCCTTCCAGAAAAACACAATCTTTTTGGATAAGGATAGCTATGGGCAAATCCATGCCAATTCGATAGACTATGCATTTATGGAAAAAGTGCACAAGGTGGTTGCTATAAAGACAGCATTCTCCTGGAACGATATGGGTACTTTAAGAAGTATTTGGGAAATTCTACCCAAGGATATTAACGGGAATGTTCTAAGCAATAATGCCATAACTATTAATACCAAAAACCTGTATATAAATTCCGCAAGCGGTCGAGTGATTGCGGCAGTGGATATAGGTGATATTAACATCATAGAAACTGATGATATATTGTTAGTGGCCAAGTGCAATAGTAGCAAAAGTATAAGGCAATTAGTTGATCAACTGAGTCGCACCAAAATCAGCCAGGATAATTTGGTTATGGCACCCTGGGGTATGATTATTTTTTGAGACAACCTCAAGAAGTATGAAATAATGTGTTGCTAGACTGTTAAATAATATCTGGTATATCTCAGTTCTCCGGTCTTAGTGAGGGCGCCTTTCGCAACTAAATCTTGCAAGTCTCTAGTTGCGGTTGCGCGGGTGGTTTTGGTAATGCTTAAATAATTCTCTGCGCTCAATCCATCTTTAAAGCCACCAAGTCCTTCATCAAACATTCTTGCTATAACTTTGCTTTGTCTAGGATTAAACAAGCCCTTAAAGTGGTCATAAAATCAAAATGTTTTAAGGTGTTGGTTTGTGCATCAATAATAGTTTTAGAGAAGTACATAAGCCATCTGGTAATTTCATTATGCTTGTTGGCTTTCTCAAGTTCGTCATAACAGGCTTTTTTATGTTTTGTAATAGCATATGACAAAGCTATTAATGTAGGTTTACCCACACTTTGAGCCAGGGCCTTTTCTGCAAGAGCACGTGATATTCTGCCATTACCATCTTCAAATGGATGAATACATACGAAATACAGGTGTGCTATGCCTGCTCGTGTAAGAGGTGGTAAAGGTCGTCTGCCATCAGGCGCAGTATCATTAAACCATTTAATAAAATGTTGCATTTCTTTTGGTACCTTCTTAGAAGGAGGTGCGTCAAAATGAACTTTAGGTTTATGCAAATGTCCTGAAATCACCTGCATGGGTTCTTTGTGTGTGCGGTATTTTCCTACATCCTGCAGGTTGTCATAACCTTTGGTAAGCATTGCATGCCCTCTAAAAAGCTGATCATGGTTGAGGGTGTTAGCAAATGTTTCATATATATTTGTCACTAACTCAGCGATGCCTTGCTCTGCTTTTGGAATTCTGCGATTGTCAGCTTGTAAACCGAAATGCTTGCGGATAGAGGACTGAACACTTGCTCGGTTGAGATACTCGCCTTCAATTTCAGAAGTTTTGATGGCTTTACTAGATAAAAACTCAACAACAAGGTGGTTTTTATCATCTATATCAAGATGTTTAAATGTGCCAAGCAGTATTCCAGAATTCTTGAGAAATTTATTTTCCAATTCTTCAATTGGTGCTTTATCGTACCTAAAATGCGGCCAGTCAGCTTGCTGCCAATTCCATTTTATGAGTTATAGAATTAATTGCTATAACTCATAATATGGCACATTGATGAGCTATAGAATAGCTTTTTATAACTCATAGGTCGGAGCCCAATCAACATTGGTGAGATTTCTCCTGTACAGACGAGGTAGGTTTGCGATAAACTCTCAGAAAAAATCTTATGCATTGCAAGCATTGTGGAGAGGAATTAAATAGAGATGAGAATGATGGTTTTTGCTGTCTGGGTTGCAATACTGCCCACAGCATTATAAATGCGCTCAACCTGGGAAAGTACTATGAATATTGTCAGACCATTTATTTTAAAATGCCCATGAAGGTACATAAAGTGATTAACGAATTAAACTACATAGATTATATAAATAAAACCCCTCAGGGCTATCGCATCAGTCTAATTGTTGAAGGTATCCATTGTGGATCCTGTGTCTGGCTGATCGAGAATACCTTAAGGCAGCAGCGGGATGTGCTGTCTGTACAGCTCAATCTATCTACCAAACGCCTGGTTATTGAGTGGCGAAACCAGGATGAACGCTATATAAATGACTTGGTTAATATTACTGAAAAGCTCGGCTATAAATTAATACCTTTCACCCCAGATGCAAGTATTGCAGAGAATCAAAGAAATGAACATGAGCTGCTAAAGTGTTTAATCATTGCTGGGTTTGGATCAGTGAGCATTATGATGATCACTTTTGGTATATGGGTTGCCAACAACAACCAGGAGATGACTCCATATCTACGAGATATGTTGCACTGGGTGGCTACGTTGATTACTGTGCCTGCTATATTTTATGCAGGCAGGCCTTTCTTTCGATCGGCACTTGCGGCGCTTAAAGCACGGCATTCCAATATGGATGTGCCGATTTCAATTGCGACAATCCTTGCTGTTGCTATAAGTATGCAGGAGCTGCTGCGGAGCAGCCATTATATTTATCTGGATGCAGCTATTAGCCTGGTTTTCTTTCTTCTCATAGGGCGCTATCTTGACTTAAAAGTGCGTAATAAAGCCAGGCAAGCAGCGCAAAATTTGGTGTTGAGTCAGGCACAATCCATTACTCTTTTTAATGATGGTGCTCTAAAACTAACTGGCATAAAAAATGCCGAAGCCGGAGATATAGCTTTTGTTGCGGCGGGTGGCAAAATTCCTGTAGATGGCATAGTAATATCAGGAGAAAGTGAAGTTGATAGCAGTCTTATAACGGGCGAGACACTCCCAGTCAGAGTGAGGGAAGGTGGGTTTGTTAATGCTGGAACCATCAATTTACTCAACCCGCTTAAGATCAAAATCACTCGGCTGGGAGAAAATACAACCTTAAGCGAAATTATAAGGCTTATGGAGAATGCCGAGCAGGGCAAGGCCAGATTTGTACAATTGGCTGATCGCATAGCCAGCTATTATACCCCTGTCGTTATAAGTCTCTCGCTTCTCACACTGATAGGATGGCTGCTGATGGGAGCTCGCACAGCTGATGCCGTGCTTTATGCCATATCGGTGCTTATTATAACTTGCCCATGCGCCCTTGGGCTTGCAGTGCCAATTGTGCAGGTAATCGCAACCAGTCGGTTGCTTTCCCAAGGGATACTGGTTAAATCCGCAGATGCCCTTGAAAGGTTAGCGCAGTGCCAGAGCTTTATATTTGATAAAACTGGTACCCTAACTGAGGGTATGCCGAAGTTTGTTAAATCCAGTGATTTTCCCCAAGACCAGCTTGAAGCTATAGCTTCGCTGGCTGGGCAGAGCAGGCATCCCTTATGCGAGGCCATTACCAGGGCTTATACCGGCAAACTAATTTCAGTAAAGGTCAGCGAGAAAAAGGGATTTGGTGTGGAAGCAAGCATTGCAGGAGTCAATTGCAAACTCGGTAATCAGGTTTTTTGTAATGTAAAAAATACAATTGATGATGGATTTAGTGAAGCCTGGTTCAAAGCTGACGGTAAAAAGGCCGTGCGGCTTAAGTTTTCTGATACTGTTAAAGCGGATGCCAGACAGCTTATGACCTGGCTGAAAGAAAAGGGCTTTAACACTGGTATTATATCAGGGGATAGAAGTAAAGCAGTTGCCATTGTTGCTGAACAAATCGGGTTGCCTGTTTATCATGCTGAATCCATGCCCCAGGATAAATATGAATTCATTGAAACATTACAGAAGCAGGGAGTTAAAACGGTTATGATAGGGGATGGGCTTAATGATGCTGCTGCTCTCAAGCTTGCACATGTTTCTATGTCGCCGGCATCAGCACTTGATATTGCGCAGACTTCTGCCGATATTGTTTTTCAGGGTAAAAAACTCTGGCCGGTGCGGGAAGCCTTTGAAGTCGCTGTTAGTTCTGTCAAGTTGGTCAAACAGAATTTTGCCATCTCTATAGCCTATAACCTGGTTACCATACCCTTTGCTATGTTTGGATTTGCCACACCAGTTATGGCTGCAATCATCATGTCTGCCTCTTCGATCATGGTGGTGCTCAATGCAATGCGTCTAATGCTCCCAAAGCCCGCCAAGGTAGGGTGACTTAAATATAAAAAATATTGTAAAATATTTAATAAAGTATACAATACTCTTATAATTAGCTGTAAACATGCTAAATGCGGAGAATATAATGAAAACGGAACTGATAAAGAAACTATCTGCAATCCTCATAGATAGTATTGAAAAACCAAAGATGAATTTTATCGCACAACATAAATGCTTAATCGAAAACTTATTGAGTTCAACTACAGTGCAGTATGACTTTTTTAAAGGCGGGAACTCTATTGAAGGTGAGTTATTCCATAAAGGGTATATTGTCCTCGATTGTAAGCCTCAGGTAGATGCGGCAATTAAGAGCCTGATAGAGCATAAGGAGCTATTAGATGCAGTATCCAAGGAAATAAGTGCGCATGATGCTTCGGTTTCACAAGCGTATAAGGTGCTTAATTCTTCTGAGTTAAACCAGCTGATGGTGGCATCTAAGAAACAGCAAGCTGAAGCTAGGCTTGGCTTTCATGATGAGTATAAACTTGATTGTTATACAAAGGCTAGCGAGTTTACTGACCAAGACCTAAGTCTGGCTATGCATAGATGTGATGCGATTTATCAAGATATAAGCACGAAACACGATAATGATATCTCCGCTTTGAGGCAAGCGGCAGGGTTTGAATCGCACCTCGAATTATAAAATTACTCCCCATGAAATGCTTGAGAAATCTGGTTGGAGTCTTCAAGGTGAGCTACTAGATTTTGGTATGCTTCCAGTATTGGCGTCCCTAAGGCGATCGGCTTTTCTAACACTATTGGGTTATAGTCAAGGTGACTGCTTGTGCCATATTGCCCAATATTAACAGGAGTAAGAAATGGCAATGTTTTACAGGCTATATACATTGATGTATCGACTGTATGGTGAATGAAGTCCTGAAATGCTCCTAAATCACTTACTATTTCACTTGCATTTGGCATAGGTGAATTCTCTATCTGAAACCAACTAGTTCCATCGCTTTTTACACCTACGAGAAGTTGGGCGAAAGTGTTCCCTGCCTTTATACCTATATCACTCGATGGCTTGTCGTTTCCATGATGTGATGATATCCTTTCATAACCATATTCCTTTAAACTGTTGTATAACTGTCCACCATCTTTAATATTAAAATGAGCGCCTTTAAGAAATTCCTCAACATTTTGAGTATCGAGTTGCTCGACAATTTGCATAATAATGTCTGCCTTCGTCAAGACTTCACCATCCAGTTTATCTAAATCCTTAAGGAAATTAATTGCCAGATCGCTTTTTAGTTTAGCATCTATCGTATCATTGTGCTTTGCTAATCTTTGTTCCCATACGGTGAGAATGTCGTGAGCAGCATCATGATGCGCTGATGCACTTTTGATAATATTATTTATATAATGCGTCATAAATTCTCCATAAAATAGCATTATTTACATAATATACTGCATTTATTAACAATAAATTAATATAAATTTATATAACAAAGGAATTTTCAAAATATTCTAGTGTGCATTTAATTTGCAATATATGTTAACTTTTTATTAACTAAAGGTACACTATACTAAGATTAGTGGTGCTTGTGATTGTAATTATGAGGAATTCTATGTGCGTACATAAACAAAATAAGTCTAATTCGTCTGGGTTTACACTGGTCGAATTATCTATAGTTATAATCATTATAGGACTTCTCATCTCAGGTGTGGTTGCTGGTACGAGCCTTATAAAGCAGGCGCAATTGTATTCAGTAATAAGTGATATTCAGAGTTATCAAATTGCATATAACACTTTTGTAGCTCGTTATGGTTATCCTCCGGGGGACTTGCCAACCGCACAAACTATTTGGCCAACCTGTGCTTCGGACCCGAAGACTCTACCTTGTATTGGTAATGGTGATGGGCTAGTTAATGTATCTACCCTTACACCTCCAAATCCTAATGCTAGTGTTAATGAAGGTGGTTTAGCGTGGAGAGAACTTGCACTATCTGGATTGATTTCAGCAGGTATTTCGCCAATTGCAGCTGCAAGTAATAAGGGGGGTGCAACTAATGCACCAGGTGTTATAGGTCAATATAACCCATTAAGCAAAGTTCAAGATGCAGCTTATACAATGTTCCAAGGAGATAGTGTTGCGATAACCACATCAGGGTGGGGTGGTGCTTCATTTCCTACTGGTTTATGGGATGATGGCAAAACCAATGCTGTGTTTTTGGGTGGTCCTGCTGCTGCAGCTTCGCCTTTTTATGTAGGGGGTGCTTTGGATGCTGACGATGCTTATAGTATAGATAGTAAAATCGATGATGGTACGATAAATAATGGGGTATTTGTAGGCGCAAATACCGGTGCTTTCAGAACTATCGAAGGATTCGGAGCTGCTGCTGGAGCATGTTTAATAGGTGGTAATGCCGCTAATGCTACTACTTATAATGTTACAAATATAACCAAATCCTGTGTTGGAGCGCTAGCCCTCAATTAAAAGGCAAAGTCCAATTTTTGCCTATCTTCAATTTCCCTTGAGCACATAGCAGAGCAGGCGTGAGTTTTGTTTGCGTACAACGCTGCACGTTTGGAGGGCTTCCTGAGTACTAGTAAACCTTCCAATATGAAGTTTAGCAGGTGAGTCTACAGTTTTGCCGACTATAAGTTTTGAGGAAGATCCCTGGAAGTACTCATCTCGGGTGAGCTCTTGCCAGAAATAAATTGCCTCTTGCTTGTTATTGAGGCCGGTCACTTCAATCCATGAGTTTTCAGGTCCTGAATCTTCTAAGCTTACCCATTCTGGAGTTTGTAGGTGGCTTCTTTTGACTAGGTGGAAATCCTTGTGCAAATCTATGTCATCAGGCAGTTTTACTGCTTCGGCAACACTTACACCCGCAGGTGGCGACTTAGGCTGCGCAACATTCTCGCGGGCTTTTGCTTTTGCGATTTCGATAAAATGGTGCGGTGTCAGTATTGTATTATTCAACGGCTCTATAGCATTTACTTTCTCAGGCTGAGGAGGTGCGATACTTTCAGATTCTGCAAGTGGTGTAATAGCGTCGCCATCATCTTCTACTTTCACCAGAGTATGTGTAGTGGTCTTGCTGTGGTTGATCTGAGAAGGTTTTGGAGCTGGAGGCAGAATGGGTCCTTGCACCACTGGAGCTGCTTGTTGCGAGGAGAAATATCTATCATTATCATCCTCATCTGGATTCTCACTACTTGCACTAACTTTAGGTTTTACCAGGCTTCTTAAATCCTGCACGGTGCTTTTATGCTGCTGGGGATATAAGTGTTCATGCTCAGTTTTGATGGCAATGACCTTTGGTTCTGCAACAGGAATTACTTCAACAACATGCACAGGTTCAGGTGTTTCTAACGGAGCTAAAGTAACATGTTCAATCACATGATCTGGTTCCAGATGGATAATAGGCTCCGGACTGTCATTATGTGGGAGGTGAGTCGAACTATTTTGAATGCTGGCTGCTTTTAGGTTACCATCAGCTTGCTTTATAAGCGGGTTTGAGCTGGCCAAAGGTGTTACAGGGGGACTTCCCTTTTTAATTTTATCGACTACCTTTAAATGATTAGACTTGGTAGCTCTGGAAGTTGGATCAAAGCCTTCTTTATCTCTAATTTCCGGGTTTGCGCCATATTTCATGAGTAACTCAACCATAGCGGTATTGCCTCTCCGCGCCGCAATGTGTAAAGCAGTAGCTCCGCCTATGTCCTTATCATTGACTCTTGCTCCATTATCGATAAGCAACCTGGCCGTATCCAAATCGCCTACGTATGCGGCACGCATGAGTGCTGTGGTGCCAAAAGCTCCTTTAGTATTGGGTGATACACCTGCTTTCATCAGTCTTGTTACTTCGTATTTATCCCCTTTGTTAGCAGCGTCTACTATAGGGGAGTCAAAAGATGCATCATACTGCTGTGCCAAAGCCAGGCTTGCAAAGACCGTAAGAAAAAAATTAATAAATAAAAACAACCGATATGACATTCAAGCCCATTTGCTATACGTTAGCCGCTGTTTTTGGAGGCCGAGGTCGGAATCGAACCAACGAATAACGGATTTGCAATCCGCTGCATTACCACTTTGCTACTCGGCCGCTTGCCTTAAGGACTATATTATGTGTAAATAATCCATCAGGTCAAGTACAGCATGCACTCTATGCTAATTAATTTGTTCAATTATTGAAAGCTATTTATTAAGTTTATCTGTATATGGTTGCTAAAAACTATTGAATTGTAAAACATTTAACATGAGGAGAAAAAGTTAAAGAAACTCAAAAAAACTTGTTGCAGGCTTGATTTTTCTCAGGTATCATAACAAACTCAGAATCGAAAATTCTGTCCACCCTACGCCTTCGGCTCCGGATTGCTTACGCCGAAACACCGTTACAGTTTACTCTAAATTGAACCATGGTACCGTCATTGCGAACACATACAGCAGTGACATTTAAACGGCTCTTTTTAGAGTTAATTAGAGCTGTGCAAGGGCGATAGATGACGCAACTTCACAAGATTATTGCCACTGCGATAGCAGGCACGGTACTTTAGTGCCTTTCACTATTATAACCAAATTTCTAACAGTTCAACCGGGAAACGCAAGCCGAATATTAGCAGTTGTGAATTGGTGTAAATTTTTGTATAATGATAAAAATTTAATAAAATAAGTTACTGTTAGTTAATTATTAATAAATATCATGTTATATTGCAGTAATATCTGGCGGTTTGTAGTGGGTGATAATTATGGCTAAAAAGAAAATCAAATATGATCTAAAGGATTATATTAGTGTAGCGCAATTGTATTGTGACTGGGGTGCGGAAGGCTATAATACTGGCATAACACTTACCACTGAACAGATAAGATTTGCAATTGCCTATGAAGTTGCCAAACGGTATAAGATTTCAATTCAGGCTGCCGATACATCATATAGTTTCTTTCAATGTGACCTGCCAAGTTCAATGCCGAGACCCGGTGGAAGAGAACCTACTCGTAAACATATTTTTGATACTGTTTCTAATAAATTTGCTGATGCGATATCAGCTGCTACCCCTGACAAACCTGCAGTCTTACTTGTGAACTTTAAAATTGATGCTAGAGCCACTCCTGGTACGGCTCGATATATTCCTGGAGCTAAGCACTGGGTTCCAGTTATAATCACTAAAAATAAAGATGGCGCAGTTACTTTAACTACTATTAATTCAAGTACCAGTCTGGCATTTAATACTTCTGAACTTGAAAAGTGGGTTGAAAAAGCTGCTACGTCAGTAACGGATTCAGGTCTTACAGTATATAGAGTTGACGCCTCGCGTGATGTGCAAACTGGGAATGTTTGTGGTTTGGCCACAGCTAGCGCTGTGGGGATTGCAGTGCATGCGCTTAAGACCGGCCACCCTTCCATTGATAAAGCGCTTTTTGCTGACGAGATAACTGGTGATAATCTTGAAGAGCACTATGTTGCTCAAGGTAAAAGAGTATTTGCTGCTCTGGAGTTTTTAGCTATCCATAAAGATGATCGTGAATCACCTATAGATATTGTTGAGAGGCGGATGTTAGATAAATATGGGCTAGCTGGCGTTAGCCTACTAAGTTCAAGCAGTGCCGCGGCAGAAGCATCTTATAATATTGTTTTAAGTGAGCAAACGCTCAAACGAATAAATGAGTATAAAATGTACTTATCTTCGCCCATTGGAATGGAACCTGGAAAGTACCTTAGTGAAGTGTTGCAAGCACAAGGATATACTGCAGACAATATTGGGGCTGTAAGCTCAGAGAAGTTCATTGAATTGCTATTGGCTACCAAGCGGCCTCAAATTTTCGCAGAAAGTGCCATCGTTGGAGATGGTTCAGATTGGAACATAACCGAATTAGGGCTATTGGGTGATATCAACGTCACGGCAGCAGTTACAATATATGATGATGGAGTATGGGGAGGTAGTGTTCCAAAAGTTCACACTCCACCACTAGAGGGAGAATTGCTATTTACTCCTGGTGCTTTATTGCATGGTGAAGCCTTCAAAGCGAGAATTCCCGATTTATTGGAAGTTACCGAAATAGAAGAGGGTGATAGGATCAATCAAGAGGCGTATAATGCTCTGGTGGAAAGGCGGTTGCTGCCTCTATTGGCGCATGCGAATAGTAGATCTACACCTGACAAGCCAGCTTTGGTTGTTCTGCCTGGAATAGGTTGTGGAGCATTCGCTGGTAGTTTTAGAGGGCGGATGGCTAAGCACTTGGATATAGCATTGGTGGCTATGTTAGAAAAACATGGGTCAAAATTTCCTAATATAGCTACTGTGCATTTTGATCCCTTTAATGAGTGTCATAAAAAAGAAAAAACCATACGTGGTATAAAATACAAAGTGTTCCCTAGTAGAGGAACAATACCCCAATTATCTAATCCTGGGGATTTTGGGGTAGATCCTGCAAAGTGTTCGTTTTTTAAAATTGTTGCATGGGATCATGTATCGTTACCAGGTAATGATTATTTTATTGACGGTAAGGTTATTAAAGGTAGGCGTATTAATGGTAGGAATACAGATGATGGGGCTGTAGGCGCGGCTACCAATATCATGCAAGTGATCACAGGTGTAAAAGGAGAATACACCGCAAAAGGATATCGCCCCCCTTTAAATGCATCATTAGAGCCATATGAAAGTTGGGAAGCAGTAGCCAATGAGAAACACGTCCATTTAGAGACAAAAGGAAGGGTGATGATATTACAAGACGATGGTCAATATGTTAAACTTCAAAGCGATCCTTTGCCTGATCTGCCAGCCGTACCTATGAAGACTAAGCCACTCACAGATGTGCCCGAGGTTCTACCTAGCGCTGAAGAATTGGGCTTAGTATCACAGGAAGAGTTGATGTTAAAGCGTCATATTGATAATGCCGCTAGAAATGCAGCTCGAGATATGGTGGCTGCCAGAAATTACAACATTAACTATATGTTGACGGATGAGCAGACAAAATTTGCACTGCTATATGAAGTAGCGAGACATTTGGGTACATCAATAAAAGATGCCTGGATGTCATATAATTTAGCTGTGTGTCCGCTAGCAACTATGAGGGATGCAGTTAACATAGATAACATAATTAAAGATGCAATAACTTGCACTAGGGTTGGTAAACCGACAGTTATTCTTGCAAACTATAAGCTTGATAATAGCGAAAAGCCAGGAGAGTCAGTATTTATTCCTGGTATTACGCATTGGGCTCAGGTAATAATAAGTAAAAATGCAGATAATAAGTTATTAGTAACTTGTATTAATTCTGATACCTCTCTAACATTCAACACTAAGGAGTTTAGGGATTTTGTCAGTAGTATTGTACGCACTGCCCAAGCAGAGGGCTTAGAAGTATCTGAAACAGAGGCCTCCCGTAAGGTGCAAATTGGACTGGTATGCGGGTTGTCTTCGGCTAGTGCAGGAGGTATTGCTATCAACCTCCTATCTAGGGGTGAGGTTATTAGCAGAGAAGCCGTTGAAAAGGAAGAGTCAGACAAGTTAAATAGTGAAGATCCTCATGTTGTTAACAAGGCAGAAATTTACTATAACGCCCAGGGGAGAAGAACCTTAGCAGTTATGGAATATTTGGCAGCGCATCCAGAACATATACATTCAAATATAAATTTAGTTGAAGAAAGGGCGCTGGTTGAATGTGGTATCTTAACTGAAAAACAAATTTCAAGTCGTACAAAGTTTTTAAACCCAACTATTGATGACTTGCTTGTTCAAAGGGAGACGCTTAGATTTGGCATAACCAGGCTGATCAAAGACTGTAAAATAGAATCTATGAAGACTCCTAAAACGATAAATGATTTTGTAGAGGATCTAACCCAAAGGTATACTACACCTTCAGGATTTGACGTAGAAGAAGGGTTGCGTGATATGGAGTCTACGTTAACCGCTATTTATTCTGCATCGCAAGGTTATGAAATGGGGCTAGAGCAATCTGAGCGCCCTGCAAGAAAAAGCCCTGGCAAAAAAGGCATGAGAACACCTGAAAAGAGATATCGGGCTGATGCAAACGCAACTAGTAGTAACTCAAAGAAGCCGAGAGGTGAAGAAAGCGTAGGGGGTGAAGAACGCTTTGAACAACCTGCAGGAGATACGCCAGATGCAGGCAGCATGAGAGGTCATCGGGATAAGAGAAGTAGGACTGATGCAAGTGAAACCGGTAGCTCACCTGAGCCAGTTTATGCTCAAGGGGCTCTTAAAAAAAGAAAAATGATCAAGAGTGATGAGAACTTTGAAGAAGGATTTACTCATGAATCTATAAGATTTTTAGAGCGTATTCTTGACGTGAGTAAAGAATATGCCCCAGGACTTGTTGAGCAATACATTTCTCGTGGTGGTAACATTGATTGTCTTGAAGAGAGGAGTGGTAGAACGCCACTAATGTATGCGATTCAGCACAAGAGGGGAGCTTATTGTCGTGATTTAATAAGAGCCGGTGCCAATTTAGAAATAAAAGATAAGGAAGGTAGAACAGTATTAGGATGGGCAATTGAGAAAGGAGATTTGCCGCTTATTATACAGTTACTGCAAAATGGTGCTAAAATTGAAAATGCAAATTATACTGCTCCTTGGTATTTGGCTTGGTCTTCGCACATGCCTCAAACGTTACATCAATATTTGCAGCCTACTGCGGCGATTATAGAAGATTATAAGGCAAATCCGGCTAAATGGCTAATCGATACTCATGCGAGCCAGGAGCAAATAGCAAACTTTATTAGTTGCAGCATCGAAGCTGGTAACTTTAATATAGTAGCTGCCATTTTACGCAGGAGTCCAGATATGGGATTGTTAAATAATGAAAGAGTTATTGGAGTTCTATACAGTGATTCCACAACAGCTCTCCTAGCTAAGCCTGATGCCAGCCAGGTTGATGCTGCTACGTACGTTCTAGCACAAGCTAACATAGCTTGTCCACCTGGACTTTTAAGCCCACACCTTTCTCCTGATAGAGAAAGGTAAGGATAATAATACTTACGGATAAATAATAGTGAAATTAACCTTATATTAAGAATTGCATGTTATTACTATAACATGCAACTAAATATAGGTTTGTTATGCCAGATAAAAATAGTGAAGATAAGAGAGCTTTGGCACATAGGGTATCTCGTGGTGATATTCCAATTATGACACGGGATTTTAATCGGTTTGCAACTGCGCACGCAAACAGTGAAGAATTCTCCGAAATTATTATGTTTGCAATGGGTCAAGGTATCCTCCATATTGCAGCCTCAGAGCAGGGCAATGATGTTCAAGTCTATGCTACCTTACAAGAGCTTAATAAGCTCGCAAAAAGCCTTGGATTACCTATGGAGAGAATCTATATGGGTGCTAAGGAAATGGTTATAAATGGAGCAAAAAAGGCGGTTACAGTATCGATGTCCCACCCGGTGCATTCTAAGTTTGACGTAGAGAATTACTTTAGTAACCCCGATAATAAAAACCGCCACAGTCTATTATTAGAACAGCTGTGGACAAATAATCTGCATGAGGAAAAAGAGGTCAGGCAAGCTATCTGTAAGCCAATGGAAAATGCTTACAATGCTAACAATGGTGCTCCGGAAAAAGCGAAACTACCGATGCCTGTTGGGCAGCCTATGTCTTCAACTGAGAATGTGCTTTCCATTTCTAACTAGGCGGTATAAGAATTTATCTATAAAAAAAGGCAGTCAGTGTTATCTGACCGCCTCAAATTATTTTTGACTAGAATTATAGATCAGCATGAGGAGAAACAAGTTCAATAGTATCATCAACTAAAGCTTCATTTGCAGTAACATTGGTTTCAGAACAATACTTAGTAACAATAGCATTAACTCTAGCTTCAAAACCAGTAAGAGATTCAGAAATGGCATCATATTTAGCTCCAGCCTCAGTAAAACTTGTAGCTTTACCAGCGGCGAAATTATCAATTATAGCCTTCTCAAAAGTTTTAACAATAGCTATGCCTTCAGCAATCGCTTCTTTAAATTGAGCAGCATCTTCAGCTGAATCACCGGTCTTAATAATAGCTATAATTTCATCAATTGCTGTATTGATCGCTTCAGCGGAAGAATTAGTCTTAACAGCACTAACAATATCAAGAGCTCTATTAAGAGCATCAGCTTCAAGAGCTTCAGTGCAATTTTCCAAAGCAGCTGCTAATGTAAGCGTAGCATTTTCCAGAGTCTTCCCAACGAAAAACTTTTTATCATGAACTTCAGTCATAGGTTCAAATTGAGCCCCAAAAGCTTGAGCTGGTGACTTTCCAGCCTTAATAGCTTCATTAAAAGCAGTGTTAGCAGCAGCTTCATCAGCATCCTTGTAATTTTCGGATTTATCAGCAGCATCGTTTGTAACAGTTTCTTCTTCAGTAGCAGCTTCTTCTTCAGATTCAGCAGACTCCTCAGCTTCTACTTTCTCTCCTGCTTCAGCAGCAGCTTCTTCTTCAGATTCAGCAGATTCCTCAGCTTCTACTTTCTCTCCTGCTTCAGCAGCAGCTTCTTCTTCAGATTCAGCAGATTCCTCAGCTTCCACTTTCTCTTCTGCTTCAGCAGCAGGTTTCTCAGCTTCCACTTTCTTTTCAGCTTCAGCAGCAGCTTTAGCTTGAGCTACTCCAGCATCGAATTCAGCTTCTGCGGCTGCAAGATCAGCAGCAGATAGCACTTCTATTACTTTAGATTTTACTTCATCATAATATTTTTTAGCATTAGATGAGCCAATATTGGTACCGATATCTTTTGCAATTTTTTGTGCTTCATTTTTTAAGTTCGTGATCTTTTGCGCAAGTTCTAACTTTTTAGCGTCGCCTTTTGTTTTTAAAAACTTCTCAATTTGGGTTTTTAATTGTTTGCTGATCTTTTCAGCATCGTTACGCTTCTTAACTTTATTATTAAGTTTTTCTGCAATGGTACGAGGTTTTTTCATTTGAATTTACTCATTTTGGGTTTAATTAAGTTTGGAACAGAATTATATATAAATATATGAAAATTGTCAATAAAAACTAAAAGCAGAAACAGTAATCATGATTTTATGCCTGATATTTATTTAATATACAATAGCTGCATGTAGCAAAGAGTAACGAAATTGTAACGTATATTTATGACCTGTTTTATAGTTTTTTAGAGGTTGCTCATTGCAAATTGGGGGTTTTTGCACTATAATAATATACGTTAGTATGCGATAAGGGCGTAAGCTGTAAATTTAAGAGAATGCCTTAATTATTAAGATAGGTTGACTATGACAGAGCAAATGAACAAAATTAGGCTCCCGGTATTGGCGCAGGACGCAAGTCTTGTGAGATACCTGAGCGAAATCCGCAAGTTCCCTATGCTTTCTGAGGAAGAAGAACATAGCCTGGCTATGAAATGGTATACTGAACAAGACCTTAAATCAGCACAACAATTGGTAACCTCACACTTGCGCCTGGTCGCAAAGATAGCTATGCAATATAAAGGCTATGGGCTGCCTATGAATGATATTATCTCTGAGGGCACAGTTGGCCTCATGATTGCCGTTAAAAAATATGACCCTTATAAAGGTTACCGTCTGGCCACTTACGCTATGTGGTGGATCAAGGCTCAAATTCAGGATTATGTCCTTAAGTCTTGGTCGATGGTGAAAATGGGTACTTCAGCCGCACAAAAAAAATTGTTCTTTAATTTGAAGAAAATCAGAAATCGCCTTACGCATTTGAATCAGGGGCGCTTGCCTTCAGATGAAGCAGATATAATCGCTAAGGAACTTAATGTCCCTAAGTCAGATGTTGTCGAGATGAGCAACAGGTTTAGTCACTATGAAACTTCTCTCAATGATAGCGCTTATAGCGAGGAAGGGGCAGAGGTGCTCGACACCATAGCCGAACCTTCGGATAACCAAGAAGTATTGTTGCTGGAATCGAGCGAAATGGAGTTCAAAAAGAAGAAGCTTGCTCAGGCCATGGAAACTTTAAATGATCGTGAACAGGAAATTATCCGTGAACGTAAGTTGAAAGAAAACCCTACAACCCTTGAGGTTTTAAGCAAAAGGTTTAAAGTTTCAAACGAGCGCATAAGACAAATTGAAGAAAAAGCTATGCAAAAGCTGCAAGCTGCAGTTGCTGTAGTAGCATAGATTATGGCTAAAAGCACCATAGATCCTAAGGAAATCGAAAGGTTTGAGAAGTTGGCTGATCAGTGGTGGGATGAAAATGGTAAATATAGTCTGCTCCACGAAATAAATCCGCTGCGTATTGCTTATATAAAACAGCATATCTGCCGGCAATTTAAGCTGCAGGATAGTAAAGCGTGCCCACTTAAGTCTTTGAAGCTTCTTGATGTCGGTTGTGGGGGAGGGTTGATTTCTATACCTATGGCGCGCTTAGGAGCGCAGGTGACAGCCATTGATGCGGGTGCAAGCAACATTAATGCTGCAGCCGCCCATGCGCATGCCCATCAGATAGAGATAGAATACCTTAACACTTCTTCTGAAAAACTTGCCCAAACCCACAAGAAGTTCGATGTTATCCTGGCCTTGGAAATCATTGAGCACGTATCTAATGCCAAACATTTCATCGACTCTTTGATTCCTATGCTGAATAAGAATGGCTTGCTCTTTATCAGTACGATTAACCGAACGATAAAGGCAGGAATTACCGCCAAATTAATCGCTGAGTATGTGCTGCGCTGGGTTCCAGCAGGCACACACGAATATGATAAATTCGTCACTCCTGATGAGCTCAATTCTCTGTTGCGTGCGCATGGGCTTAAGCCTAGAGATTATTCAGGTATAGTATTTAAACCCCTACAAAATGCCTGGATTTTAGATGCTCATAACCTGGATGTCAACTATATCGGGTGCTTTTCAAGGGCAACCTAATTAAAAATTATCTTTGAAAATTAGAACATTTTCAAATTACGCTCTACTAGCTCGTTAGTGAGCCAGTTTCCGTCATTTATGACGGGGGAGGACGTCACTGCGAGCGAAGCGCGGCAGCCCAGTTATGAGGCTTGTGAAAAGTTCAAAGCCATGCGTATGCGTTAGGGCTGGATCACCACGTCGCTTGCGCTCCTCGTGATGACGCAATGCAGCTAGTTATCTTATTAACTATTTATCTCACGCCAGGCAGTGAAAGCCCGCTTATGCATGCCAGGGTTATGGACGCGCAAATAGTCTACTTTCCCATACATATGCAGCGATGCAACTGTGGTTTCTAAGTCCCGCTCTTCCGGCGTGAGTTGAGTTATATCTTCGAGATAGCTTTTGCGGGAATGCCCGACCATAACTGCTACACCAAATTCTCTGAGTTTATGCACATTTTGAATGATCTCAAACGATTGCTTAGGGTTTGTGGTAAAACCAATTCCTGGATCGAGTATGATTTTATCGTTGCGAATACCTGCCTTAGTAAGCCTGACAACAGTTTTATCAAACCAATCATATACTTCATTGCAACCCTTAATTCTAACCGATTTGTCTGCTGGTACTGTTAAGGAGTACATACAAATATAATTAACCTGAGGATTGCTGGCAATAAGCTCGAGCATTCTTAAGTCTTTGCCACCACTCACATCATTTATCATTTTAACTCCAGCTTCCACCGCACGTTTTGCTGTCTCATAATTATAAGTATCAACGCTAACCCGGGTTAAGTTCTCCAGTGCTGTGAGTAGTGGAGCTAGCTTCTCCCACTCCTGTTCTGTACTATTCTGTACGGCTCCATAGCTGGTTGCCTGCGTTCCAATATCAATATATTCCGCGCCTGCCTGCACAAGCTGATTGTAAGCTGAAACGGCGGAATCTATATCGTGTACTTCGCCACCATCTGAAAATGAATCATTGGTATAGTTTAAGACACCTACTAGCTTCGTCGTTACCATAAAAAACCATTTTAAATCACTGCGTCAATGTAACATGAGACAAGCAAAAAGGGAATTAGAATGCTGTTGCAAAATGTCATTGCGAGCCCCGCTTGGGGCGCGGCAAACCAGTCTTAAGGGTTGCGCAATATTTTATTTTTAACTCCCAGTCTTGCGATTGGATTGCCGCGTCGCTTTCGCTCCTCGCAAGGACGATACCCCTAGCCCTATTTGGAGTAAAAGGTGGTGTTGGGCTGCGGCTATGCTCGCAATTGCCGGTATATTTTGTTAATTACAATGAATGTAATGAATCTATTATCCATTAATACCAAGTCTTTTAATATGGTTGCCTTAGCTTGTCATATTATCAAACTTAGAACATAAATGACAAATGTCACTTATGCTCTAAGATATTTTTACATTTATCTTAGAGCATAATTAGCAAATGTCATTTATGAGCAAGAGTTCAGCTACCATTGAATTCACCCTTGCTGCGAGAACAAAATTAACCTATAAGTGATTGCTATGGCAGAGCTACTATTAGAATTGTTCTCGGAAGAAATGCCCGCCAGCATGCAGCAGGGGGCAAAAGACCAGCTTTTGGCCCAAATTCTAGCAGGGCTTAAAGAGAGGTTTGGTTTGGAGTTGCAAGGCCATGCCTGGGTTACTCCAAGACGGCTCGGAGTTTTTATAGATAACTTACCTTTGGAAATCAAAGAGTCTAAAGAGGAATTAAGAGGACCTAAGATAGCAGCACCTGAACAGGCGCTTGAAGGGTTTTTGCGCAAAAACAATATTAATAAAGAGCGCTTAGAAAAGCGCGGGGAGTACTACTACGCAATCATAGCCCGGCCGGCGGCTGCAATACGTGAAGTTCTGGGCAAGCTGATTGAAGAAGTGCTATTGGGATTTAGTTGGCCTAAGTCGATGCGCTGGTCTGACCATGAGATTAAATGGGTGAGGCCGCTACATAATATCCTTTGTTTGCTCGACAGTGAAATTTTAGCTTTGCAGTTCGGGCATATTCGCTCGAACAACCTGAGCTTTGGGCACCGTTTTATGGCAAAAGATCAAATTTCTATATCAAATTTCTCAGACTATAAGTCTAAGCTCGCACAGGCTTTTGTCATCCTTGAAAGCAATGACCGCAAGCAGGCCGTACTAACACAGGTTAATGATGCTATCGCTGCGAAAGAGCTTGCGATGATTGAAGACAGTGATTTGCTGAGTGAAATTGCCGGGCTGGTTGAATATCCGGTAGTTCTCTTAGGTGAAATCGGTGAGGAGTATATGAAGTTGCCTAGGGAGGTGCTGGTTATAACCCTTAGGCACCACCAGCGTTACCTTATGCTCAATGATCTGAAAGGAAATCTGGCACCGTATTTTATCATTGTGGCCAACCGCACCACTGCTGATAAGGGTGATGAAATAGTGCGGGGAAATATCAAAGTGCTGAATGCCAGGCTTGAAGATGCGCGCTTCTTTTATACAGGGGATAAAGCGCATTCCCTTGTTTCGCGGGTTGACGAACTGAAAGGCCTTACCTTTCACAAGGAAATTGGCACTATATACGATAAAATGCAAAGCACAAAAGCCATGGTTGAGCGCATTTGCACTCAACTTAAAATCGAGTCTGGTAAAGCGATTCGGGCAGTTGAACTCAGTAAAACTGATTTGGTTACGGGCATGGTAAAGGAATTTCCAGAGCTTCAGGGTATTATGGGGTACTATTACGCGCTCAATGATAATGAGGATAAAGAAGTAGCAATCGCTATTCGTGACCATTATAAACCACAAGGACCATCTGATTCCTTGCCGGAAAATCTTACAGGTGCGCTGGCAGCGCTTGCTGACAAGCTTGACACCCTCAACCAAATGTTTGAGATTGGAATAAAGCCAACGGGATCGAAGGATCCATATGCTTTGCGTCGGGCTGCAATTGGGGTGTTGAGGATCTTGGCGCACTACGAATTAAACCTTGACCTGGCTAATTTGGGGTTGCGCGATGATGTTTGCGCCTTCATAAACGAGCGAAAAAATAATCTATCCCTATAAAATGTATAATCTATATAGATATTGCAATGCCAATTAAAGTATTTTATTGCATATAAATGATAATTATAGTACAATTCTGTAATTAAATATTTATAAAGAATAAAATATGTCGATTAAAGTTAATGAAGAAGGGTTTAAAGGCCTTGGATCGTATGTTTCAACGCTATTTAAAATACCAGGTGGCCTTGCAGGTGGCACGATTGGACTAGGATATGGGATTAAAGATGCCGTTGTTACGATGGGTAAAGACGTTGCAACCGAACTGGGCAATTCAACCGTGGCTGATTTAGTTATACAGGATATTTATTCAAATACTGAAAGCGGTTACCTATACGGTGTTGAAGTTGGTGCAATGGTTGGCGGCGTTATAGGTGATTGCGCTGAAGCTTATGGTGCGAAGCCGCTGGCCACTTTAGCTGCTGGTGCTGCTGGGTTCTTTGCAGGCAGTCTTTTAAATAAGCCGGTTGTCGTTGGTGCCCTTAGCGCTGTGATAAACTTGGCATCTAGTCCGGACGTAATAATAACAAGCATGATTGTAGGGGGTGTTTTTACGTTCTCTTCCTTAGTGATGTCATATTGTGTACCTAAGTTAGCGCCACATTTTCTGGGCTCTTACATTGGGGGCATTGTGAACAAGCCACTTATTATGGGTGAAATTGGTTCAGCATTAACACTGGTAACTCAGTCAGATAATTCCGTAATATCTGCAGCAGTTGCCGGGATGGTTTTTATGGCTCCATCTTTGGCCATGTCATATTTTGCGCCTATTGCGGCTCCAGTACTATGTGCAGGAGCAGCTGCTATTACAACTTGTATGCTAGTTAAGAATCATCCTGAATTTCTAGACTTCACTATTGAGTAATACCTATTCCCAGATTAAACAGTACTGGGAGTAAGGAGCTATGTTTAGTAAACCTACATGAGCGACGAGCGCACAGCCAAGCTGTAGCTCGCAGAGCGAAGGCTGGACGAAGTAATGTTTAAAAATGAATTGGTTAGTTATTTCTTAAATACTGTTGCTGTTTAACCGGAGATGTACCGGGGCTCATTGTTTTAATAAAATCAGACAGTTTAGTCGTATTTAAATGAAACTCTTGCTCGGAGATTTTACCCTTATTTATAAAGTCTAGGATAATAGGATGATTATCCCCTACAGGAATAAAAGAAATTCTTCCTACTCCACTGACTAATGAATTATAGAGATCCATATTAGCAGCATATATGCCTTGGGCTCTGTTGCTGGTAAAGACAAATTGCGGCATAGTTGCTATTCCATTTTTGATATCAATATTGCCTCGCAGGTCCTCAAATAATGATTCTCCCTGGCGAGAGTAAGTACTGATAATATCGGCTTGTTTAGCTGGAGTCATTGGGACTTCAGTTAATCTGATTAGTTCAGCAAGGTCAAATCCTTTAATGGCTATTTTCTTTCCAAGGATACGCACGTTGCCATCAAGTTTACTGAAGAAAGTCGGGTAGTCTTTGCCTGCAGCGGTTATGGCGCCGCTGAGACTTGCATATCCTCTCATAAATTTAATGCCAAAGAGATAATTCAAAAAGTCTTCAGGATAAAAATTATTGTAACCAAAGGTAAAATTAAATGCCGGGACTATTGATGCATTATTAATATTGCCTTGGATGTTTAATGCTCCATTAAACATAGTAGCGCTTAGGGAATTCAGGTTTAAAGCACCTTCCAGTAAATCCAAGTCTAGAGCAGCATTTTGGGCAATAAGAGTATCGGTGGTAAGGTCTTTTACGGCCACTTTTACGTTCCCAATAAAATTATGTGAACTGAAAAAATTAAAATCGCTGCTTAAATAATTTTCTACGGGTACTGGCTGATCTTTGGTATTTTTAGCATATGCTGTAAAATAGTCGGCTTGGAAGGATTTTAGGTGAGCAAGGTCAGGTAACAGCTGACTGGTATATCTGGTGTCTAGCTTGTTAAAGGTTATATCGGCCTGAATTTTTGGATTAAAAGCAGTAAGAGAGAGTTCACCCGTGCCTTCAAAATCCACGTTTGGATTGGAGACGGCAACCCTATCAACTGCTAAATTGGATGGAGACAGACGCAAATTAACCTGTAAATTATTAAATTCAGCTGCCTTATACAGGGCTTTTTCAACAACGAGTTCCAAATTTAGATTCACAGGAATCGTCCGAAGCCAAATAAAATCCTTGGTATAATCGAGAAATAAAGAACCGGTTTTATCATTATCCAAAAGGTATAAATTGAATATGACATTATCTATGTCGCTGGGTATTTTATATTGGTCTAAGTCGAGCTCATTGACACGCAAGGCCAATCGTGAATTAAGCCTTTGCTCTCCAGTATGTTTTACCATATATTTGCCTGAAATCATCATATTGCCTATGATTGACTTAATATCATTGAATTTAAGGTTTCTGGGAATTAGTGAAAATGCAGACTGAAGGGCAAAGCTATTGCTATCAATCTTCTCTGTCATGCTGGATATCTTGAGCCAATTGCTAAAGGCTTTCAGGTTCTTCACATCCATAGAGATGTTTCCGGCAAACTTTGGCCTGATTTCATTATGATTTAGAATGCCGGTAACATCTAATGTCGTATCGCCTGGCATCATAGCGTTAAATTCACTTAAAAATAATTCACCATCTATAGCGTCAGCTTCCATGATGAAGTTACTTATATTATCATCGTTGTAGGTTATTGCATCTATAGCGACCTTAAAATTACCAGTTAAATCTTCGGATAAATTAACGTTGAATGACTCCAGTAGCTTCTTGAGAAAAGGCTCAATCCCATTTGAATTATCAGAATTTTTGCCCAGCAAAGTATCTAGGTTAATCTGTTTGATTGAGGTGTCAAAGGAGATATCGGATTCCTTGCCCAGTATAGCGACGAAATTAGCCGTTCCACTTTGAATACTTTTAGACTCAAGTGTAATGTTGGAGATTTGAATCTTTTTGTTACTAATAGAGGCATCGCCTTTAATCTCAAGGTTTTCATCCTTGATTAGGCCATTTATAAACTCATCCCAGTAATTGTCTGAGCCGAGCAATTGATTTAAATTCAATTTTGCAGTGCCAGAAAAATCAGGGGCTGTATATAGATTTTTAATTTTACCATTAAAGCCTATCTTAAATAAGCTACTGCCATAGACTATATCCGCATATTCTGAGTTCCCGTCAGCGTCTAGATTTTTAAAGGAGGTTGATAGCACAAATGCATAATCACCCACTTTGTATTGAGCATCTAATGTTAGGGCTTTACTAAAGCTGGAGAATGCAAGTGTCCCATTAAAATCGTCAAAGGTTTTTCCTATTAGCAGGCTGTCTGAAAGCTGTAGCCTGGATTTAGAGATTTTTATGTAAGAGATATCCGAAATGGTTTTAACCTGTTCCCTGAAGTTTTCGAACTTAATATCGCCACCATAAACTTCTATACCAGTAATGCGCATTTTGCCCGTAAGAAGGTCATTAAGAGATGGGATTAATGAGATGGTATCAGCATTTAGAATCTGCTTGTCAGTTGAGGAAATATTTACCTTTTCCAATACTATTTTGGGTTGAGGCAATAGCCTTATGCCGACGTTGCCTGTAATATCAGCAGTGTAGCCAGTGATTTTAGATAGCCTTGAAGCTAAACCTGGCTTTAACCCGTTAAAACTAAGGAACTGCACTGAGATGACTGCTACTGCGATTAGCAGCGTAAATATAAGTAGAAATTTTTTCACCAGCTACCTTACTGTTTTCTATAAAAATTAAAGCACTTATAGAAAATATTATTAGCGCCAACGCATATGGTCAATCAAATTAGAACATATTGCCATTAATTATTAAAGCCGGTGAAGAATTGTATTTTGCCAATCTTTAGTGGTTATCTGGTAAAAATTAAAACAATTAGTCAAGATTCAAGCCAGTTATATTTTAAGATCTATGCTTTTTACTTAAATCATTTTTAGCCATTTGAGTGGTGAGGGCGTGTTGATAAGCTGCCATAGCTTTGCCACGCTCTTCAGTTGAAAGCTTGGCAAGTAGCTGTTTAGTGTCCTCATAAAGATATTCTACCTTAACCCGACCAACACCTTGCTGCATCATGCCCAAGTGTTCAGCGGCTTTTTTGGAAAGATCGATAATGCGTTTCTTTCCACCTTTAAAAGGGCCGCGATCATTTATTACAACCAGGGCTGAACGGTGGTTATCCAGATTGACTACGCGGACAACCGAAGGGATTGGCAAAGTCCTGTGAGCTGCGGTGTAAAGGTTCTTGTCAAATACAACTCCACTTGAAGTTTTTCGACCATGGAATTTGCCCCCATACCAAGAAGCAGTGCCGCTTTCACTATAATTGATATTGATGACCGGACTGTAGGTTTGGCCGCGAACTTTATAGGTTTCATCTGAAAATCTTGTTGCAGCTGCATACTTATCATAGTTGATTTCATTCTCGCCATCAGTGTTGCCGAGTATATCAAAGGTGCGTGGTTCCCTTTTTTTGCTGATTTCCTTTTTCTCAGTTTCAAAATTTGTATCATGTGCGCATGCAGAAAGTTGAATGCATGCAGAAATAATTACTAAATACTTCAATAACTTCATTAGCTTACCGTTTTGATTTTATCAGCGATGGTAAGGATGCTGAGAACGAAAAAATTAGATCGATTCCATCTCATCAGCACTTTGTAGTTCTTGCCCACCGCAAAAGTATCGGTAACAATATCATCGTTTTTAACAAATATCAAGTTTAAATTATCTTTATAATTGCAAATGTCCTTATTTTTGCAATTTTGCGCATAATTCTTATCGAGCTTGTAAATGCGGGAGATGCTAGAGTTGCCAAATTGCCAACCATTTTTTTGCAGGTAGTTGGCAGCAGAGGCAACGACATCTGGCTTTGAATGCCATATATCTTTAACGCCATCATTATCATAATCTACAGCATAGCTTAAGTAACTGGAAGGCATAAACTGGCATTGTCCCATAGCTCCAGCCCATGAACCCTGGAAATTCTCATATTTAAATTTCTCATTCTTCGCAATAGTTAGTGCATTAAGCAATTCCTTTTCGAAAAAATTCTTGCGTCTACCCTCGTAAGACAAGGTTGCGAGAGAATCAATAATATTATAATTGCCCTGATTTTTACCATAGTCGCTTTCTAGGCCGATAAGCGCGACAATAACTTCTGGGTTGACTTTATATTCCGCAGCAACGTTTTCGACAAGCTCCTGGTTTTCTCTATAGAAAGCTTTGCCCCGAGCAATTTTGCCATTAATATCAATAAGCTTCTGATATTCTTTTAAGGTGAGCTTTTTCTCTGGCTGCTTTTTATCCAGATCGATAACTCTAGGTACGTATTGAGCTGAGCGGAAAGTTGCGACATCAACACTATTCATGCGCTGCGATAACTTTTCTTTCACAAAGCAATCCTTCCAGCCTTCAAAGTCTTCATAATTGCAACTTGCATTGGCCAGAGCTGGTAGAAATAGCAGGCTAGTCGCCAGTACCAGGATTCGCACTAAAGTATTTTTCATATTTATCCTTCTCAAGTTTAAATTTATCTGCATCTGGTAGAGGTGTCTTGGTCTTGGTTATATTTGGCCATAGTTTTACCATTTCGCGATTTATTTCCTGCCATTTGAGATTATCTTCTCCCCCAGGTTTTATTGCCTCAGCAGGACATTCAGGTTCACAGACACCACAATCAATACACTGATCAGGGTCTATTGCAAGCATATTTTCGCCTTCATAAAAGCAATCGACCGGACAAACTACTGCACAATCGGTATATTTGCACTTAATACAGCTTTCGGTAATTACATATGTCATGGTTAACCTTTTTACTTGATTTTGTTTTTAAAAGAATATATGTTCTCCTTGCCTTATATAAGTTAAGGCAAAAAATTTCAAGTGTTTTCCTTAATGCGGATGTGGCGGAATTGGCAGACGCCCTAGACTTAGGATCTAGTGCCGCAAGGCGTGGGGGTTCAAGTCCCTCCATCCGCACCACTTTTTTGGTTTATAGTTGTGCATATATTATTATTGAGATCAGCTGATCAAAACGAAGTAGTGCTATTTATGAAGGGTGCTGTTAGGGATATACTTTCAGCTTATGGTTGTACCTATGATGAAATTGTTGTGCCTGTTCCAAATGGAATGCCGATTGCAATTAATATGCTAATCGAAAATATGACTTATGAAGCTATCCTATGTATTGGCGTCGTAACAAATAAATATAACAGTCCTTGTCATTTGATCTCGTATAGCGACTTAGTCAGGAATTTAAATGAATTTTCAGCCCATTTCAGTTTTCCTGTCGGCGTAGGGATATACTATGCTGATGATATGGAAGGAATGGAAGACAATGCCAGAATGCTAGCGGTGAATGAAGCTGAATATGTGTGTAATATGATAAGAATGATAAGGCAGTTGAATAGTCTTGAAAGCGAGCAGTATGTCAGAGACGGAAAGCATAACTAATAAAATCTACTCAAAGAAAATAATCGGCAAGCGTTTGGCGAGGGTTATGGCTGTGCAGTGCCTGTACTCAATCAATGTTGAGCATGCAGAAGGTAATATAGATGATATTATATACAATCTCATCAAAACTGATTACGCAGAAGTTGGCGGCACTAATTTAAGCGCTCTAGACGAGGCTCACTTGATTCGGCTTGCACGAGGAGCTTTTGAAAATCAAACCCAACTGGCGTCGGGGTTACAGAATTTTCTAGCTGAAGATTGGAAATTCAACCGTCTTCCCAAACTTATGCAGGCGATTCTCCTGGTAGGGGCTTATGAGCTTAAGTTTTTAGATAAAACGAAAAACGCTATCGTCATAAATGAATATCTGGAAATTGCTAAGATATTTAATCATAGCGGCGAAGTTGGCTTTATAAATAGCGTGCTAGACCGAATTATGAATAATTCTTAATACAGATGCATTTTTTTATTGCATATTGGATTTGTAATTCTTAGAATGAGTAACACTCATAATGTTAAGAAATATTTCTATGAAAGCTTTAAAAACATTGGTAATTATCGCAACAATATCGATTACAACCACAGTGCTGGCTCAAATCTCCGGTGATGTTTCTAAAAATGCTCCGGTTAAAAAAGAGGAACTGCCTGAGGCTGTGCGCACTGAAATCAAGAGTTTTAATGAGAAAATCGAAGCTATTAATAGCGAGTGCAGAAAAAGGCGTGATGAATTAAGGGCAAACCTTTCTCCAGAAGCTAAAAGAATTGTTCAGGAACATAAAGACAGAAAGAAAAGAAATAACCGTGAGCAAAAGCAAGCTCAGGATCAAAAAGCTACGAGTGATCAAGCAGCCCCTAAAGATCAAAATACTCCTGGCAAGAACTAAAGTTGCCCAATACCTTACCAAGTTTCTAATTTAATTGATACTAGGAGCGCGCAGCTAAGCCGAAGCTCGCAGAGCGAAGGCTGGAGCCGATGCCTATGCCTATGCTTTATAGGTTAGGCGACGCGCGACGTGGTAGCAATAAATAAGGGACTTGGTATTATAATTCGTCATTTGAAGAGTAAGCAGGAACAAGAAACTCCGCAGAGTCTTCGACGTAGCCGAAAAGAATTGTAACTGTGTTCATGCCAGTGTTTGCTGCTAATAAATCAAGTTTGCCATCTTTATCAATATCCGCAAATGCAATTGATTCTGGTGAAAAGCCAACGTTGTAGTCTTCTCTAGGTGCAAAAGTCCCATCACCATTTCCTTTTAAAAAGGAAGTGGTATTTTCGTCACTATTTGCTGTTAATATGTCAAGTTTGCCATCATGATCAATGTCCGCAGTTGTCATTGCCATGGGATTTATCCCAACCTTGTAATCTATTTTAGTAGCAAAAGTTCCATCACCATTTCCCATTAGAACTGAAGTTGAATTGCTCAGAGTGTTTCCTACTAAAACATCAAGCCTCCCATCGTTATTAATATCTGCTATCGAAATTGGGATAGGATATAGGCCAACATTGTAATCTATTTTACATGCAAAAGTTCCATCACCAATGCCTTTAAGAATAGAAACTGTATTACCAAAACAATTTGAAGTTAATAAATCAAGGTTGCCATCGCTATCAATATCTGCAGCAGCTATATAGAATGGAGCCCTGCCAACAGAAAAATCAACTTTAGGAGCAAAAGTTCCGTTGCCATGACCCTTGAGGAAGGAAACAGTATCCTCATTCACGTTTGATGCCAGTACATCTAGATTGCCATCGTTATCCATATCAGCAGATATAATGAAAATGGGAAATTTACCAACTGCATAATCTACTTTAGGAGCGAAAGTTCCATTACCATGTCCCTTAAGAAAAGAAATGGTATTAGATTCGGAATTCGCGGACAATAAATCGAGGTTACCATCCCCATCAATATCAGCAGTGGTGATTGCAATAGGTTCTAAGCCAACCTGGTATGGTACAGCAGAATCAAATGTCCCATTGCCATAGCCCTTAAGAAATGAAACTGTATTAGCGTCTTTATTTGAGGTTAATAGATCCAGCATCCCATCCATGTTCATATCAGCAACAGCGATGAATTCTGCACTTGTGCCAGCCTTGATGTCTACGCGCTTCGAGAAAAGATGTGTCATAAAAAATCCTCATATATAAAATAATGCAACTTTAATGTAACATTGCCGCGCGTACTTATACCATCTTAAAAAAGAGTATGCAATATAATTTTAACAAATACATTTATGGAAGATCTTAAGCATGATGAAATCATTACTTCATGTACCAGCCGGAATTGTCTTCCTTAGTTGGTTTTTTATCAATAGTCTCATTAAGATAACCCAGACGCTTCCTGATGAAGTAATTCATATAATTGATTTCAGGCTGTGAATAATCATCATAACGGTTGGCAAGATCTTTTATAATTGCTAATGCCATTTCTCTTTCGCCGTATTGAGCCAGAACTATCGCAGGCATCTGTTGCGCCCAACGCGGCATCTTTTGTGAAGGTGTAGCTGAGAGCTTAACAGCCAGTCTTATAGAAAGAGTTTTATCGTGTAGTTTATGAAAGGCGAGCAAGGTTGCTTGTGCTAGCCACCACCATTTTGCTTTGGGATCTTTATCGTATGTATATTCAAGATAATCGATTATGTAGCGCACATCTTGAACGTTCTGCGTATTACTATAATAATAGCTCGCAATCGATGGTAAAAAATTCGACCTTGGATCTAAATCGTCCAGAAGGAATAGCCACTTCTTTAGCAAGGTATAATCATATTCTCTAAGCGGGGTATATCTGCCAAAAGTATCCCCGGAGTTCTGTAGATCTAAGGCAAGGAAGCGGAAATAAAATTGTTCATCTCCCAGTGAGTTAATATGAGCCTGGACCAAGGTAGGGGGTTCGGAAAAAATCCCTAGCTTTGGTATGAATTTTGCATTGTGATGCCAAGTTATGATCTGTGTTATTAAGAAAAATATCAATACAACATTTATTTTATGGCGGATAACGGCCTGTGATTTTTCTTCTTGGGTCATCATCAGAACTGCTTCCTCACAAAGTCAAACAAAGCCATTGTCATAATGAATGAAATATAGACCAATGAAGAGCCTAGGAATAAAAGATACTGATTCACATCACTTAGTCCATAAATCAACCATTCACTTCTGGAAAACATATCCAGCCGCGGTAGCAACATGCCAATACCATATAGGATTTTTTCAGCATAATAGCCCAGTGCAGAGCTATGCATAGTAGAAGCTGGATTAGCAATTGATACCAGGAAAAATCCCATTACCCTTGAAATGAAATAAAATGAAAAAGTTGATAGTACAGCAAATACTGCGCTTTCCAGAATTAGAGCTGCAAAGAAAGAAAAGGCTATTACTATTAGGGTTTCAAAGAAAAAACTAATCGACCAGAGTACCATACCGTCGGTTGCAATTTTAAGCTCATCCTGAGAGAAATCTACATATTGAAAATTATATACCGCTAGATACATAATTGCGATAATAGGGATTATTAAAGTAAGAGCAAGCACTGCAAAGCCTGTGTAATAGAGTAACACGAACTGAACGCGGCTGATCGGGCGGGTTAGCACTAGCTCAATTTCCTTGTTTTCAAAAGATCTGCGTACGTGAAAGCATACAAATAAAATCAATCCAATAATTGTGATCATTCTTACAGAGCCGCCAATATATGCAATTGACATCTTGCCTTGTTCTGAAATCGCCGTGCTACCTAGGAAAACCGAAAGGAAAATAGAGCAGATTACCAGTACCATTATGCCGAGGTAGAGCCAGTCTCTCATAGCAGTAAGCAATGTGTACCTTATTATGCTAGTAATCTTCATATTATCACCTAATCAAATAGTAATGGTCGTGGGTCTTGCGCAAAAGTTTCGTAGAACTTCTTATCATGGTTGTGGTAGTAGCGACCCCGAACAATTGTAGGTTGAATTAAAATTACGGTTTCGACCACAGTGGTTTGATGCTCAGTAACTTTTGTTAATCTGCCTAAGAATGGAATTTCATCTAAGAATGGAAAACCATTTTCTGAACTTTTGTCAATATGTTGAATCAAACCTCCAATCACCATGACTTCGCCACTTTTTGCTTTTAGCACAGTATCAATTTCCCTTACCCTTATGTTAGGAACTGTACTTTTAAGCGAGCCTAAAATACTATTAATGGTTGCTAAAGTATCTCCGGTGATTGTGGTAGGTGTATTTACCAACACACTGGTTCTTAGAATATCGATTGCAGGATCATTTGGGCCGTTACCAGCAGTATCTGTTAAAGTAGGCCTGATATGCATGGTGACTTCCTGGGTTGCCATATCAATTGATGGTTGTAGCGTTAAAATCACTCCGATAGGTATAGTATGCAAGGTACTGGTAATAGTAGGTATCTGCACAGTTTGTACAGTGTTAGCGCCAGTATTATTGGTTGTAGTTGAAGCTGATGGTGTGCCAGTAACCGTATAATAGTTTTGATTAGTAGCAAAAGTAAGTACAGCTTGTTGATTGTTTGTAACCGTGACACGAGGATTAGAAAGTGTGCGGCTCACTCCAAAACCCTCAATCATTTGTAAAATAGCATTTGGAGTCGTATTAGACACAGTAAAGCTGGAAGCAAGGTTTTTTGGTTGAGTAAAAATTCGGCCGCCACTTGAAAGCACGTCTGCGTTGACGGGTGCAAATTTTGATGCCAGTTTCACATCTTTACCCCCAAGTCCTGCCCAGTCTATCCCACCATTAAATTCATCATTTAGGGTAACCTCGATCACTTTGGCTTCGATTAATACCTGCATTGACATGCTTTCTCTTAGCTTGTCAATGTACTCAGCAACGGACTTTTGTTTGCGTTTATTGGCAAGTACACTGATAATGCCTGCTTGTTTGTTGACTGTATAATATGAATTAGGAGTAGCAGATTTTGATGCTTGATCTATAGGTTTAACCTTAGTTTCAAGATCTTTCGGTTTAACAACAGTTTCTTCTTCAGTTACTTCTCCAGGCTTGGTTACTTTTGTAGTTGTAGTTGTACTTGCCCCTTTTATTTCTTCTTCTGGAACGATCCCAGCCTTTAAACTTGCAAGTCTTGTACCAAGTATGGCAGTAAGATTTTCATCTAAAGACTCCCAGAATTTTCCATCGACCTCCATGTTGACTTCGTTTGAAGATCCGGAGTTTACATTTTCACTGCCGCCAGAGCTGCTACCGCCACCACTGCTGCTTGAGCCGCTGCTTGAACCACTGCTGCTACCACTACCAGAATTTCCACCTGCAGTGGATGAGTTGACCTTACCTTTACTTGAGCGAGTCAGATTTAGGAAATCTACATTATAATTAACAAGATAAGGAGCATCCATCTCGACTTTGAGTACGCCATTTTCAACGGTGTAACGCAAGTTGGCTGCATCGCTAATCATATCAATGACATCTTTGATTGGCCGATTGTTAACAGATAAGATTATCCCTCCTTTAATGTTTGGATCGAGGGCAAGTTCCATTTCAGAAAGGCGGGCAAGCTCCAGGAACACTTCACGTAAATTTATATTTTCTGTTATGGTGAGTGATACGCGTTTACTGCTTTTTACTTCGGGAGAATCTGGTGCGATAATCACCGGTGAAAGCGGGGGGATTGCAGCTGCATTTTCACCACTATGTTTGTCATCGCAGTCCTTGTCTCTATGGAGTTCTGGACGTTGAGGACGGAGTGCTTCGTTAATTTCACTCCGCGAGAGATTAGCATTCCAATCCATAGGATCTTTTTCGTAACGTTTTGAACGTCTGTCCCAGTCATCTGTACAGCTCGTTAAATATACAGCTCCAACTACCAACGATATGATAACAATAGCTTTATTAATAAAAGCATCTAACTTCATGAATATATTCTTAAGCCCCGAAAGTACTGCACTTTAAATCTAATCTAGAAAGCAATTCCTTATTGATCAAGAAGAAAATGCATATCTGAATATATTTTTTTCAATTGCGCCGCGCAAAAGCATCGTAGCCTATGTTAATTAAAGCGTAGAGTAGGTATGCGGAGGTCTAATCTGGCTGCAAGTTTCTCTAAGTTCTTGGCGTGCTTTGTTGCTTCAAGAATAATTTTTTCCTGAATCATGTCGGGAGTTGCGAGAAACTGTTTTGTGGTCTCAGCTAAGCGTGAAGCCGATGCAATTAACTTATTGAGTTTCTCATTCATGTCCTTAGCAAAAATTCCCGCAGACTTTTCAGTGCTTTCAAGTTTTTCTTGGGCTAGTCTGGCAATACCAGTTGCTGCTTGTTCAATGGCTTTTAACCTGAGCATTAAATCCGTAGCTATGCTTTGATGAGTTTCTTGAATTTTGCTGGCTATCCTAACTTCTGAGGTTCGAACTAAGTCCCATGCTAGTCCAAGCTGTTCCATCATGTAAATAAGCCACTTGTGAACATCAAGCTGGTACCACTTGACCCCATTGCGATAATCGCGGGAAAAGGCATGATGATAATTATGCCAGTTTTCACCC
>Ga0206827_1019_pt1 | contig 45288 bp, 37 predicted proteins | sample Alteio_BWOrgCont_77_FD_152852 | JGI IMG/M metagenome (GOLD analysis project Ga0206827, IMG submission 152852) | Enriched cells from forest soil in Barre Woods Harvard Forest LTER site, Petersham, Massachusetts, United States -... | ecosystem: Environmental > Terrestrial > Soil > Temperate forest >...
GAGATTAATTCCAAATCCCTTTATTTTTTGTGGTTTTTAGGCCTGAATATATAAGATTTATGGTTCTACTGGTTTTCTTGTGGACAAATTTATATTATAGTGCTTAACTTCAAAACCCGAAGGGTTGGTATGATTATAGAAAAGACAACGACAGGCCACTAAATCCCGAAGGGATGACAGATTTGGGCTACTTGCAAATCTATCACCCTTTCAGGGTTTTATAACGATATATTTTCATAGCTATAATCATTTCATCCCTTCGGGATTCTTAAAAATGCCCCTGCGTTGACTAAAAACAAATATTTATCAAACTTATTTTACCCACAAGAAAACCAGTAGAACCAGATTTATTTGTTATGATTTTCAAGCCCCTGTATATAATTTGGATCAACAGCATAGCCTAATTTTTGCGCCTGCTGCGCATCCTCAAGCGCTTTCTCATAATCCTTTTTCATGAACCACGCGTTTGAGCGTTTGGCGTACCCATCACCGGACTGAGGAACCAGTTGCAAATAAGTAGTAAGATCGATTATAGCGCTGTCGGGTTCATTATGCCTTAGCCTCACAGCGCCACGGTTAAGATAGGCATCTGCTAAATCAGGTTTCAGCGCAAGGGCTTTCGCATAGATTGGCCAGGTCCTGCTGGGACATACTTTTTGACTTGCGGATTTTTTTTATCCTCTGGCCTACTTCATTAAGGACTTTTCTCTCCATTGCTATAACATTACAAACATCAGCAACTTACAGCTTAATTTAGTTGTCGCAAATGACAACAATTAGGTTTTTTTATGATTTTCGTCAGGTTTAGATAGTATATTTAAAGCCATTCCTGTTTAAACATTATTCATTAAAAAAAGACATGGTACTGTTTTTTTTACACAAGGACAATGCGCTCCATAAAGTTGAAAAAAATAATTATTACCATTGCTTTATAAGACAATTTTCCTATATTTACACCATTAAAATGTGCAAATATTGCGTTTCTGATATGAGCGGGGCATATCAATACTTTCAACAGACGTAAACAGCAGTTTTAAAACCACTATTTTACGGGGAATAAATGATATTCATGAAAAGCGAACTTAAACATAGTGAACTTACATTCCAACTCATCGTAGAGGCGGCGCCCAATGCGCTTATTTTAGTGAATAAAGAGGGGAAAATTGCTTTTGCAAACTCAAATGCAGAACTATTATTTGGATATAAACGGAGCGAAATGATAGGGCGGGGCATAGAAATGCTAATCCCGGCAAGGTTTACTCCTAACCACCCAGGCTACCGGGACAGCTTTTTTCACTCGCCCAATACCCGGATGATGGGAGCGGGGAGAGATTTGTTTGCCCTAAAAAAAGACGGAACAGAATTTCCGGTAGAAATTGGCCTGAACCCCCTGGTGACAGTAGAAGGAACAATGGTTGTCGCAGCTATTATTGATATTACAGACAGAAAAGAAGCGGAAGAAAGGACGAGGCAAAGCGAAATACGTTTCCAGGCATTGGTGGAAAACGAATACAGCATTACCACGCTGATGAATGAAAAGTTTGAAACTGTTTACCGCAGCCCCTCCTCTGAAACTATCTTAGGGTTTTCGCATGAAGAAAGAATAACAATTGCCCCGGATGAATTGACCCATCCTGACGAAAAAGAATATCACAGAGCAAAAATGCAAGAGGTATTGGCCAGCCCGGGCAAGCCAATACATTTAACTATACGCAGTAAACATAAGAACGGAAATTACAGGTGGCTGGAAGGGGTATCTGTTAATAAATTGGGCGACCCGAGTGTGCAAGGTATTGTTTCCAATTTCCGCGACATTACTGAGCGGAAAGAATTTGAAGAACAGCAGGCATTATTTGCTTCAATTATCAATTCGTCTGACGATGCCATCCTCAGCAAGACCATGGAAGGGATAATAACAAGCTGGAACGCGGGGGCTGAAAGGCTTTTCGGCTACGCTGCCAATGAAGTTATTGGCAAAAATGTATCCATCCTTATCCCTCCCGACCGTATAAATGAAGAGCCTAAAATTATTGAAAGCATTAAAAAAGGTGAACATGTAAAACATTATGAAACTGAGCGTTTACGAAAAAACGGTAGCCATGTTTTTATTTCTCTCACAGTATCGCCCATTAAAGATAAAACTGGTAAAATTATAGGCGCCTCAAAAATTGCCAGAGATATAACAGAAAAAAAGGAAGCTGAAAAAAAGATATTGAAGGGGAGCCGCTTATATTCATTCCTTAGTCATATCAACCAAAGCATTGTACATAAACATGACGAACAAAGCCTTTTTGACGAGGCCTGCCGGATAGCTGTCAGTTTTGGAAAATTTGAACTGGCGTGGATAGGGCTTATAGATGAAAAAAATAAAAGGGAAAATGTAGTTGCCCAGACAAATGCCGCCACGGGCCATCCGGAACTATTAAGCTATCTACCTTATGATGAAGACGGGCCCATGATTAAGATTATAAGAAGTGGTAAATACTACCTGTGCAATGACGCCATGCAGGAGCCGGAAGGGAGCCTGTCTAAAGAATACTTAAGAAGGCATAATTTCGGTTCGTTTATTACTCTGCCGATTAATAAATCAGGCAAAACCATTGGTACTTTTAATATTTTTAGCTCAGATACTTTTGCATTTGATGATGATGAAATCTCATTGTTAGTTGAAGCAACGGGCGATATTTCATTTGCACTAAACGGGTTTGAGAGAGAAAAATTATTAACACAAAGCGAGTCGAGGCTAAAAGAGGCTCAGAAAATTGCCCATCTTGGCGATTGGGAGTTTGATTTTAACACACAAAAGGTAACATGGTCTGATGAAAATTTCCGTATTTATGGCTTTGAACCCGATTCGATTGAGCCTTCCCGCGAGCTTGCCCAGAGTTTTGTGCATCCTGATGACAAAGAAAAAATAAGAGCAGAAATAGAAGACGCGCAATCTTCTTTCAAACCCTTTACCCATTTCCGGCGCATTATACGTAAGGATGGCAAAATGCGTCATATTTACGCTACCGGTAAGTTTTTTCTTGATAAGGAGAATAAACCGCTAAGGTTTTTTGGCACCGCATTGGATGTAACAGAGATAACCGAAAAAGAGGAAGAACTTAGAAACAGTGAACTTAAATTCCGTGATTTTTTTGAAAATGCCCCTGAAGCCATGACAATCACTAATATGACTGATGGGAAATTTATAGGTTACAATAACAATGCTTTAAAATTGCTTAAATACTCTCCGGAAGAATTATTGGCAAAAGGCCCTGTTGATATTAGCCCTCCTTTTCAGCCAGACGGTAGCCATTCGACTGAAAAAGCAATGGAATATATCATGATAGCCATCAATGGCGGTAAACCTGTTTTTGAATGGGTATGCCGCGATGCGGATGGACATGATTTTATTTCTGAAATAAGAATTACAAAACTTTCGGGGACCAATGAGAATAAACTTCTTGCCAGTTTTGTAGATATAACTGAAAGAAAAAACAATGAATTGGAACGCGGGAAAATAACTGCCGACCTTTTGCAGCGCAATAAAGACCTGGAGCAGTTTACTTATATTGTTTCTCATAACCTGCGCGCACCTGTGGCCAATATCCTTGGCATTACAGACCTGCTGCAAAGTGGCGGCCTTGACAAGAAAGAGGAAGAAATGATGATTGGCGACCTTAGCACATCGGTAACGCGGCTGGATACGGTAATAAAGGACCTGAACTATATACTACAGTTAAAAAGAGATGTAACAGAAAACAGGGAAGTTATAAAATTTTCAAAGCTTGTAGATGATATAAAAGCAAGTATTGCCGACCTTATTAAAAATGAAAATGCGGAAATAACTTATAACTTCCACGAAGCAGATGAAATGCTGACAATGAAAAGCTATATCTACAGCGTATTCTTTAATCTTATTTCCAACAGCATAAAATACAGGCAGCCAAACATGCGCGCTGTAATAGATATTACCAGCGCCAAAGTGGGTAATAATGTAATTCTTACATTTAAAGACAATGGCCTCGGTATTGACCTTAAGAAAAAAGGCGACCAGGTTTTTGGGCTGTACAAGCGATTTCATACCCATACAGAGGGGAAAGGAATGGGGCTATATATGACAAAAACACAGGTTGAAATAATAGGTGGTACCATTTCTATTGCCAGTGAAGTAAATAAAGGTACGGAATTCAAAATTGAATTTTATTCAAATAATGAAAGATAAAAGATGGAAGATATAACTTTAGCCTACTTTATTGCTATTGACGATGACCGCATTGATAATATGATATGCAGTAAAATTATTCAGCAAGCCTTGCCAGGGGCAGATGTGAAAACTTTTACAGACCCGGAAGCCGGGCTCGAACATCTTAAGTCTTTGTCTGAAGAAAGGGATAATAAACAAGGTATCCTTTTCCTTGACATTAATATGCCCACACTCACTGGCTGGGAAGTCCTGGAAAGGTTTAAAAATTTCCCGGATGAATTCAAAAAACAAATAAAGATATTTATTCTTTCCTCTTCGGTTAGCCCAAAGGATAAAGAATTAGCTGACAATAACCCTTTGGTACACAATTTTATTCAAAAGCCGCTTACAAAACAAAAGCTGGAAGCAATTATTAATGAAGCATAAATAACCACTATCACAGTTTTTTAATGCTTTCCTTTATTCATAAATCAGCAAATTGAAATTAAGTTTAAAGGATAATTTAATTGCAGGATTATTAAATTACGGGCTTCAATTGAATCTAATTGCGCCTTTATTCACCACCGCCAGCGCTTTGCCCTTCAATTCTTTCCCCCAAAGCGGACTGTTTTTAGATTTCGATTTATTCGTTTTTTCGTCCAGTACCCATGTTGTATTCCTGTCAAAAACCGTCATATTGGCTTTTTCATTTTCCTTTATTACAGGTATTTCAAGGCCTAGTATCTGCCGGGGCTTTATAGCCAGCGCATTAATAATAAACTCCATTCTCCCTTTCCTGAACCTCATGCAGAGCTGCGAAAACAATGTTTGCAGGCCTATCGCACCATAAGCTGCGTTCTCAAATTCACATACTTTGCTGTCAAATTCATGAGGCGTATGGTCGCTCACAATGGTGTCAATCACACCCTCTTCAAAAGCCTTTTTCAATGCTTTCCTGTCTTCTTCGCTGCGCAGGGGCGGGCGAAGTTTCAGGTTGGTATCAAAATTCAGCAAATCATTATCCGTATAGCAAAGGTTGTGTATGCACACATCCGCCGTTACAGGCAGACCCTCATTTTTTGCCGCTTCTATCAGGCTGATAGATTTTTGGGAACTGATGCATGTTATATGTACCGGCGTCTTTGTATATCGGCACAGCGAAATTATTTTTTGAATTTCTATTTCTTCAGCTACGGCAGGGATGCCTTTTATGCCAAGCTGTACATTTATCTCGCCTTCATTCATTACCCCGTGTGCAGATAGGCTGCCGTTTTGCGGGAATAAAATCAGCCTTGCATCCAGGTTGCTGGTATATAGCAGGGCGCGCAGCAGAAAACCGGCGTCATGCACCGCCCTGTACCCCGAACTAAAGGCAATAGCCCCCGCATTCACCAGGTCATACATTTCTGTTAGCGTAGTTCCTTCTTTTTCGGAACTTATGCTGGCCGCTACATGCACATCCGTAATTTTCCCCGCAGCTTTTTGCCTTATATATTCTACATGGCTTTTGGCGGTAATGGCAGGTTCTGTTTCCGGTACAAGGCAAATTCCTGTAAACCCGCCCGCCGCCGCCGCTTCGCTGCCACTGTCTATATCTTCTTTGTATTCTTTGCCGGGGTCCCAGAAATTGGCCCGCATATCAAACCATCCCGGCGATACTTGCTGGCCTTCAAACCCTACAACCTCTGCCCCATCTGAGCTGATGCCTTCCCCGACGGTTGTAATAATGCCGTTTTCAATAAGAATATCCTTTCGCTGCCCGTTACAGGGCGAGTTCGGGTCAATAATTTCAGCCGATTTTATCAATATCCTTTTCATAAATAACCCTCAATTATGATATTTCTAAACTTATACCCTACGTTCTTTACTTATTGCTTCTTTTCCCCTGCCAATAGACTGCCTGCTGATTATACTTTCTGCTATCAAAAGCAATATGGCAGCTAAGATAAACCATTTCCAGAATTTAGAGCCTTCCTGCAAGCTTTTTATCTCGTGCGTCAGCGAAGCTACATCCGGGCTTAGCACCCTTGTATGCAGGCGGGCGCCTTCTTCCTTTAGTTTATCAGCGCTGGCAAATTTCATCTCGCTTTCGCCGCGGTCGTAGTTGAATGAATAGACGTACAACAAATCAGACGGTTTTTCTTTTTTGTTAAGGTACAATTCATATTGCCCGGCTTCTTTTATGTGCCCTTCAGTAAATAAAGTAAGGTTCCCATCCACCGTTCTTTGTTCCGGGAACACTTCAAAATTCTTGCTTTTCAGCTTAAAAGCTTCATCTTTATCTTCCGGCTGCACCTGTAGCTGCAATTCATTATCCTTGGATATAGTATAATATATCTTTGAGGTGTTATTGTAAAACAAAGCCATTTTGTACAAAACAGGCAGAAACAATGGGTGGTTTGAAAAATTTGACCAGTCAGCTTCAAGGGGGGCTGCTAATGTATATAGATATCCTTTATTCACCTGCACCATATCAAAAAACGGGTCGCCATTATTTAATTTCAGCAGGGTGGAGGCCGCTCCATGCTCTGTTCTTCCAAGTTTATAATATTTCTTAAGTTGCGGCATGGTGCCCGGCGAACCGTCAAACATATTATGGAAGAAAGGGTTATGCAAGTCAATCGTTTCAAGGCTCACGGCAGCCGTATTTACAGGGCCGTACTGGTCTGCATTCACCATACCGGTAAATTGGTTGTAGCTCGTTGCATCCATGTCCTGAGCAGGCGGTATGATGAGCACATTACCTCCTTTTTCAATAAAAGTCTCCACCGCAGTAGCCAAACCGGAAGAAATAGCAGGCAATTCATCCAGGATAATAAATTTGTATTTAGGAAAAGAGGAATAATCTAAATTACTTTGGCTGGCCTCATTGTAGTCAAAGGCTTTTTCCGCTTTAAATGCTTTGGCTATGCTCTTCCCGGGATTATCTGCATTAATAGCCAATATCGGGATGTTTTTGCTTACCGGGAAGCTAAAATACATTACATCATCAAAAGTAATGGGGTAATCGGTCAGGCTCAGTTCTGCCCGGTTAAACCCATCTTCTGTTATCGTGAATTTTATATCCTGCGTTATCTCAGAATTTGGCGCTATTTTAAAATTAGCAAGCGATTTCTGCGCCCCGTTTATTTTCAGGATCAGCGTTCCATCTTCCACCGCCTCATCGCTGGCATTCACTATGCGGGCATGGATTTCGTCATTTTGGTTTAGCTGCCATATCTCAGCGTCAAACCATACTGAATCTATATACAGGTTATTCTGTTTGGCGGCTGTTAGGGGTATCAGGTTCGTTTCTATACTAGAGTCGGGAGGGACGCTTTTAAGATCAGCCATGTTTTCCTGGAAATCACTTATCCAATAGGCAAATTTATTTTTACTGTCAGCCTGCCGGAAGTTTTCCCGCGAACGCGAATAGATATCAGATATTTTCCTGGAAGAAGGGCTGGTATTTACCGTTGTCAGGGCCTGCAAAAACTCGCTTTTATTCATCCATCGCTGGTTAGCCAGGTCAAAATCATTCGTTATTAGCTGGTAAGCATCGCTCTCACGGTAAGCTTTGGCTATTTCCTCAGCCTTTGCCTTTGCCACCTGCAGCAGATCCCCTTCCTTGCTTTGGTTGCTCATGCTGAATGAATTATCTACATATATGCTGACATAATTCTTTCCGGGGGTGGCAGCACTCTGTTTATGAGGTAAATATGGCTGTGCAAATGCAATGATAATACAGGCCAGCGCCAGCAGGCGAAGCAATAATAAAAGTAAATTCCTGAGCCTGTTTTTAGATTTCGATTCCTTTTGAATATCAGTAAGAAACCGGACATTGGTGAAAAATATCTTTTTGTACCTCCTGAAATTGAAAAGATGTATAATAACAGGAATAGCGAGGGCGGATAAAGCAAATAGAAATTGAGGGTACAGGAAACTCATTCAGGCAAAGGTAAGAAAAATTGTATATCTCTACTTTTTACGGTTCAAAATTAAGGTTTTCAGCCAGCTTTTAATTTCGTCATGTTCCGGCCCCTGTGAGATTCAGGGCCGGATCATTTTATCAAGCAGATTTGAACCGCCTAATAAGCCTGAAGGTAAAAGTAAACCACGAAATTTATTTGGATTATTAAGGATTTTTCTGACAGCTTCAACCATAATAGTCGCTGATAGTTCATAAGTGTCGTTTCCCCTCATTATCCTGTGAACACAATTACCATCTTCGTCAGTTGCCTCAAGGATCAGGCTGAAATGCTGCTTATTCCTTTCTTCCACTGTGGGACCACCGCTTTGTTTGGAATATTTGCGGACAAGCTCCTCGGGGCTTTTAAATGGCTGGTCTGTGTTTGCCCTGGCGCAGCCGGCATCATCCTCATCCATCAAATAATAGGTACCGGCGTTTAATGTTTTATATTTCGACGAAAAAAACAACAATTCCGGGTAGGGAACAAATAAAGCCCTGGTACATTCGGGCACGTAATCCTTTGCTGTTTTTGAAATCGTTAATGGTTTGGCTTCTACCAGATCATTGTTTTTATAAATCCAGGAAGGAAACATTTTCATTGCCTGCATGCTATACCTTGAGCCTCGGGAGTATTTGGCATTTTCAAAATAATAATAAGTTGAAATATCAGTGTAGCGTTTATTCGTATTTAATACGCTATCAGCCATCAGATCTGCGGCGCAGGATTCAAAAGCAAGCGAATGTACTACACAGGCTTCCCCGGCATTGATTTCGTCTTTTATATCAAAAGATTGTTTTATGAATGCCTGTTCTCCACATATATCCATATATACCTTGGCATTAGAAATTGCATAGTTTAGTATTTGGCTGCTAAACAAATTGAATGGGCCCGCGCAATTGATTATAATATCAAAATTGCTAAGTTTTTCCTTCAGTTGTGCAGGCTCTGTGATGTCAATCTGGATCATTTCTGTTTTAGCGTCAAGGTTTTTTTGCAGTTCAAATAGCTTATCAATACTTTTGCCTGCCAGCACAGGTAATATATTTTTTTCGATTAATTTCCGGGCAATCATAGCCCCCGTAAAACCATAAGCGCCAATCAGGATTATTTTGTCCTTCATTCTTTTTACTGGCCTTTTTCCTCAAGTTTATATATGACCATATTACAAAGAGAATGCACCGTGAGCAGCTGCATCAGGTCATAAACCGATAAACCCGGTTTAATATTTTCAGGCGCTATTTCAGGCATAATTTTGCGCAGCACAGAAATACCTTCTTCGGTAATTACCCCATCCCGGTCAAAAGGTTTATCGCCCAGTTCTTTCCTTGCATTTTTATTAATATCGCTTATTTTCAAAGAAATACGATACTTTTTTTCCAAAGAGTATAATATATCCACTAAATCAATGGAATCAATGCTCAGCCCCGGAAACAAAGGGCTGTCCAATTCTATTTTTTCAATCGGAATCCCGCATGAATCTGTGATACTGGTCTTAACTGTTTCTAATACGTCTTCTACTTTCATATTTTTTTATAAGCTTATTCCGCCGTCAACAAATAATTTATGGCCTGTGATAAATGATGCCGTTTCTTCTGATGCTAAAAACAATACAGCCTTTGCCACATCATTAGCTTTACCGTACCTTTTAAGAGGGGTTGAGTCCAATATATTATCCCCTTTTGACCTTATTATTTTCGTTGCCATGCCAATATTGATAATGCCAGGGCAAACAGCGTTCACGCGTACCCCTTTTTTACCTACTTCAAGGGCAAGGCTTTGTGTAAAGCGGTCCACTGCTGCTTTGGATGCTGCATACGCTATAGCGCCCCTTCCAAACCGCGTGCCGAGTACTGAAGAAATATTGATAATGGAGCCAGAACGCGCCTGCATCATGGAGGGTAGCGCCAATTTCGTAAACCTGGCAAGAGAGGCGAAATTAATTGTCCATACTTTCTCAAAATCTTCTTCTTCCATCATCAGGAAATTAATTTCTTTAAGCGTCCCGGCGCAATTTACCAGCACATCTATTTTTCCAAATGAATTCAATGCTCCGGCAATTATTGTTTCAGCCTCTTCTGGCAGGGTAAGGTCTGCCCGCACAGGGAGTAAATTTTCTGCCTGGATCCCTTTTTCTTCCATCCATTTCTGAATCTGTTTTATTTTTACAATTTTATTCAGGTATGCACAGACCACAATAGCTTTTTCTTCCAAAAAAGCTTTGCAAATGTATTCGCCTATATTGCCGGTGCCCCCGGTTACAATGACGATTTTATTTTCAAGTTTTAAATCCAATTTCTTCTTTTAGAAAATTAATTTGCCCCTGCCTCACTCGTTACCAAAACGGTATTTACACCCCCAAAGGCAAAATTTACAGTAATTCCTGTTTTTATATATTTTTCACGGTTATGGAACTGCACCAGGTCCGCCCCTTCAGTTTCTATAGGTTTCTCAAGGTTTAAATTGCAAGGTACGAATTTATTGCCCATACACAGGCACAGAATAATAAATTCCTGAATGCCCGCAGCAGCAATCGCATGGCCATGACGGTCTTTGGTGGAGCTAACCGGAATACCGGGAAGCGATTCGCCAAAAACGGATTTAAGGGAATCCATTTCCGCAGAATCATTGTTACGAGTCCCTGTTCCATGCAGATTGATATAATCCACATCGCCGGGCAATATTTTCGCATAGTCAAGGGCGTTTTGCAAAGCCCTTCGCATGCCTTTTCCTGCCGGGTCAGGTGAAGTTAGCCTATAGGCATCCAATGTATTGCCATAGCCGGTGATTTCAATTTTAGGTTCCAGCCCCAAAGCGTTGACTGTTTTTTCACTGGCTAATACACACAGCCCGGCAGCCTCACCTGCCAGCGTACCATGCCTGTTAATGTCAAATGGCCGGCATGAGCGGCCGGTGCCATCTTCATCTTTTGCCAAGACCCCCAATTTTTCAAAGGACATAAACGCGAATGAATTAAGAATGGAATCTGCCCCCCCTGCTAAAACCATATCAGTTTCACCGTTTATAACGGATTCAAAACCAAGCGCAATAGCCTGGGTTGAAGCTGAACACGCCGTTAAAATAGTTTTCTGGAATGCTGCCAGTTTCAGTCTTTCGGCAAGGAATATAGCATTTACATCAAAAGGGTTAAATACGGTATTGAGCCTGCTTTTCCCTTTGTTTAAATGTAAAACAGTTTCTTCCAATTTGAATGAGGGCTGAAAGATTAACTGCTTAATATTCTTGTCAAAATATTCAAGATTTGGCACATCTGCGCCTGCGCCCAAAATCACACCGGCCCGCCCTGGAGCGATCTTATCAAAAAGGGAATGGAGCCGGGAATACATCAGGTAATAAACCGAAACAATTAGCTCAAGTTTTCTGTCATAAGCGATTGCTTCCTTTATCCTTTCGTCCTCATTACTATAAAAATGGCTAAGATCAGCTCTAATTTCAGCAGCCCTGTGTACTGGCAGTTCGTCAGTGCTAAACCGTGTAATTAGCCCTTCGGCACAGAAATTATTTTTTAAACTTTCGAATACTTCCCTATGGCCGGTTCCAAGCGGGCTGATAATATCGTAATCGAGCACATATACTTTATTGCTTTTCATTATTTTACAATGTCAGGATAAGCTAATTTAACTAAAAATTCACGCTGGTACGGGTCTCTTTCGAGGACAATGTTTTTATCCAAACCCTTTATATTCCTTAAACATAAAGAGGCAGCCATTGACATCAATAGGCTGGCGGAACCTAAACTGCCAAGTAAAGGATAAAGGCTGGAAGATTCTATTTTTGCATCGTCAATTACTTCTTTTTCGCGCAAATAATTATTTTGGGTAAGGCCACCCCCAAAAACGCAATAATCGTTTAATTTTCCTTCGGCCTGAAAAAATGAATATGGCTCGCTGCTTTCAGGTTCAAAAAATGTCGGCACATTGAAAGCCTGGGATAATTCCCTGATCTCTGCTAAAGGCACTCCCCCTCTTTCTTTAAGGCCGGTTTCAGATTCAAGGACAAAAAAGGCAGAACAGGCGCTATTTTTCCAATCTTTCGTCCCATCGGTAAAGTTTTTAAACATTAACCCCGAATATTTTTCCCCAATATCAGCGCCACCAGCCACGGCTATTTCCGATTTTCCGCCCGCAATTCGTTGCCAGCCCTCTTTCATAGCATAAAAGCCACTGGCAGATGTGCTTCCAAAGGTTGTATTGTCGCCTGCCAAACCTGTACTTAGGGATGAAAAACTTTCAATAGCGTTTGTCAGTGTCCTTAAGGAAGTAAGAGGGGGTATAATTTCATAAATATTCAGCGGGTTTCCAGGTTTATCTGAAGTACCTGGTGCCGAACTATAATACTCTTTCATAGTGGCTATTATTTCTGCAATTTCACTCAGAAAACAGCCGGAAGAAATAAAAAAGGGGATATTGGTATAACCGGAAGGCGATAAGCCTGATTTTTCCAGTAATCCGGAAAGACAAATGACTGCCGCCAAAACATCATTTCGCATGGATTTTAGTTCGGCCCTTTTAGGATAGTATTTTATATTCTCATCAAATTCAATTTTGCCCGAATTACCAGGACTGGCTATAGCGCTAAATTCCTTTTTGCTTTTCAAAAGGAAAGTTTCAAATTCCAGGGGGCCGTTTATTTTCGGCGCCAATACATTATAAGAGGAAATAAATACCGGCCTGTCCATAAACTTGATCTTATTTTTTCCTTGAATGATCCTGCTTCAGGATATGTATGTACTCTTCTCTTCTTGGGGCAAACTGCCTTTGAGAATCATTTACCCGGGTAATAATGAATGACAATTCTGCCTTTGCTACCAATTCCCCATCTACCCTCGTTTCTACTTGCGTAGCAGCCCTTAAAGTATCAAGTACAGTAAGAGTGGCCTCTATTTCGCATTTATCCCCTGGGACGACAAATTTGTGGAATTTAGCGTTATGCACTATGCTCAGTATCCCAAAAATATCCCTTTTCCCGTTTTCATTTTCAGGTTCGGCGCTCTCCTCAATAAGCAAACCAGATAGCTGCGCCATAGATTCGATTAATAGAACTCCCGGGACAATGGGAAATCCGGGAAAATGATCAAGAAATATTTCGTCAGTCAGCGACCAGCATTTTACGCCTTTAATGGATTGCCCGAGATTAATGTCATATATCCTGTCTAAGAGAAGAAAACGCATTGGTTATTAATTCAATTTAGCCCAAAATTACTTAATTCCTCTTAATGATTGTCAATTAATAAATTAAATATCGCTACATTTGATATATGAATACGAAAAACATTGCTCTCAATAAAAAGCTCATTTTATTGGCTTTTCTATTTCTCGCCTCCTGCAATAACACCAAACAAACCGCCTCAAGATACAACAATCAGGAATTAAAATTTGTCCAGTCTCAAACAAGAAGTGAATTAACCCCGACTGCAAAAACCCCGATACCTTCAAATACTATTTCGTTTTTGCATCCTATCCAAAAAAGCGCGAATTCCTCTACATTATATGATAGTATAAAAAATCGTCCAACCTATTCAGCTTCCAATGATTTAGTTACCAAATCAGCTGAAAATTCTTTAAAAACAAATCTAATTGTCTCAAATAGCATTTCCGGACAGTCTAAAGAAGAACCAGAAACCGGAACTGCAAATAAAAACTCCAATTTTTTATTTTTATCCTTATCAGGCTTATTTGCGGCATTGGTTATTTCTATATTTATCCCTTTTATTCCCAAATCTAAAAGATTGGCATTTTGGGCATTGGAAAACAGGAAGGCAGCAAGGGGAATTATTTTTTTAGGGCAAACCATAACAGGGTTGGCCGGATTGTTTTTAGGTAAAGAATTGTTCAATCATGGAATAATTTCAACTGAAACTTCAACTTACGCCCTGGCAGGTATCACTTCAGCCACAGCCTTGCTATATCCATACAGGAAGGTGAAGAAGGGCTTATTTAAACACACTTATGCAAAGCAAAAGATATTTGATTTATTAATGTGTATAAGTATGTTTACCCTGTTCATGAACGTCGGTAACAGGGCTGCCTCAGATGCCAATTTTTCAAAACCAGCCTCTACCATTATCCACGCTTTAGATAACAAAGAAAACACAGCATTTGTGCCTAATAATAGTTCGAGCTACCATACAGATAATGCAAAAGGATATTATTACAATAATGAACATTATTCAAAAAATGCTACTGTAGGCCAGGGTATAGCTTCTTTTTTCATAATACTTTTTTTAATTTTGTTCCTTACTCTCATCGCAATATTAGCCTGTATCCTTGCATGCAATGGGCAAGGCATTGCTGCTCTTTTTCTTTTCTTTGGCGGGTGGGCCCTTTTGATATGGGCCGGAATTTCTGCCGTAAGAAGTGTTAATGAAAATTAATTTCTTAATTTTCTACCATTACGTTCATTGTCAATGTATATCCGCCAGTCGTTGTAATTGAAACCACCTGGATAACTCCATATTTGCCAGCAGCTGTCAGAAAGGCAATGTATTCATTGCTTGTTAAATTAGTAACTATCGTCCCGGTTTTCCCTGAACTGGTATTATATAGATTTTCAATAACAGGTGCATTAAGGCTGGCAAAACTTAAAGTAGCGCCGTTTAAAACTTTAAATGTCGTACCATTTCTAACGGTCCATTTAGCTGAAGCTTTTACACTCGGGTCGGTTGGCGATGCAATATTGAAAAAGACATTCCCTGCAACGGTATCTGCGTAAAATTCAAAGTCTATAAAACTATCGGCATTTGCAGCATTCGCAGAGGTATAGATGGTTTGTGAATCTGCGGAATAAAAGTTTTGGTTACTTAAAACTACGCTATCTTTTACACTAACGGTTTTTACTGTGAATCCCGTAGTTTGGGTAGCCGTTTGCCCGTTTTTATCACTTAATGTCCAGGTAAAAGAACCAGTCTCAAGGTTTACAGCTGATGCAGATACCGGGAGGTCCCATATAAATGAATAAGCGTATTGGCTTAATGAGAAAGGGGTATCAATAGTAGGTATCCGCACACCATTGTAGGCAGGGATCACATTCAAAACAGTTAATGAAGCATTGGAACTTCCCGAAATAGTATATGCCACAAATCCTCCTGGCGCCACTATTGCATTAGCCGGCGTTACCGATAATATGATATTATCCGCCTTATCGTTTTTATTGCATCCCTCAAAAAACAGGCTGGAAAAGCAAATTGTTGAAAATAAAAAACCTTTAATTAACCTCATTGCTGTCAGTTAATTAAAGGTTTTAATATACTATTCACTGTTAATTATTAACCATTAACCCTCGCGTTACTTAACAATATTTTGGAATTCTGGGGTATTTGCATATTTGCGGAATTCCAGATCGCCTTTTGCCCTGTCTTTTATAGCCGGGTTCATTTGTATTGCACGGGTAAGGGCTGTAGTCATATCGTCCTTGTCCTTTTGGCGGGCATATACTATCGCTTTCAGATAATAAACATCAGCGGTTTTATCAGCAGGGGCTATACAATCAATCTTCTTAAGGGCATTATCATAGTCAGCGTTCAGGCAAAATGCCAAAGCCACGTTATAGTTACAGGCATCCTTATTGAATTGAGCAGTTGATTTTGGATAATCTCCATATTTGATATACAAGATACCTAAGTTATTATTTTCGGAAATGCCGCCTTTTGCAGCATCCGAATAATTATCCCTTGCAGCATCGTAATGGCGCAGGTACCGGTTTGCTACGCCAAGATTATTTTGTATAGTATCATTATTAGGATATTTCTTTGCCAGATCAGCAAACATGTTATATGCATCCTGATCATGGCCACCCTGCATCATCATCAAAGCAGCATAATTGTTTTCGCCAGCCCAGTCGGTAGGATATTTATCCATAAAATACTTAAAGAGCTTAATTTTACCAGCCGTATCAGGGGTGTTTTTGGCTAAAATAAGCAGTTCTGAATGCGTAAGCGAATCTAACGGCGTTTTTTGAATCTCAGCCAAGGTTTTTGGAGGGAAAGTACCATGCATTACAACTTCTGTTCTGCGAAGCAGTGGGAGTACTTCCTGTGAAAGGTATTTCCATGATGGAAGTTTCTTAAGAGAAGCATTCTTTTCATCATAGGTACGGTTATCATTAATAATGGCAAGTATGTCGTTTTTACCATCCATATTAGACTGGCTTACCATTGCCTTCAATCCATTCCAGTCTTCATCTTTATCAGGTCTTTTTATCAGGCCGGAATCGTTTATTTGCGGAAGGTCATATTTCTTGAACTCATCTTTTAATTTACCCTCACCACTTTTTGTACGGTCAAAGCAAAGATTGGCATTTTGTTTTATTTCACCGTCGGGGGAAGCAAATCCCTTCAATACCACATCATCAATATGTACCTTTTTATTGCTAAGGAAGTCTTCTAACTTTATTAATGAAGAATCATTGCGGGCTTTTACGCTTGCTTCTTCCCTAATCCTTTCATCTTTTTCTCTTTTATCTTCACCTCTATATATATGGTGGCCAAGTTCAGGATCATTCAGCTCAAAGTAAAAAATCACCGTACGGGATGTGTGATTTACACCAACGGTCCTCTCAGATAAATATATATCATCAAGCCTTTTTACAGAAAGAGAAGTAGTAATATCGCCCAGGATTGAATCCGTTTGCCCTCCCACACACTGGTTCAACTCTTCGTATTTAGATATTACCTTAACCTGATAGCTAAGCTCCAATACGGTGTTTTTCATATCAGGGGTATATTCTATCCTCTTATGATAGGTATAGCTTCCACCTTCTTTAAACCTGATTTTTTTGGTAGCTGTTTCGGTGGTCCTGGCCTTTTCACCTACTAAAATAACTGGCTCAAGATCCTTTGACTGATCGCCGTACTTCAAAGTAGGTGTAAATTTCACCATTGCTTTTTTGTTAAATACCTTTGGAGGGATTTTAATCCGCACATTAATGGTAACGCTATCGCCATCAACAGTTAACACCTCTGGTTCAGCCTTTATTGACGTTTTGTCGAGAGCTTTGGCCAGTTTTTTGGGGCTGTTGCAGCCCATTATCAACATTGACATAATTACCGCCGGCATTAAAAGCCTGGCAATCTTAGAATTAAGTGTATTCATTCCTTTAGGTATATTTAAATTTTTGAGAAGGTTGCGCATATTTCTACCTTTGTGCTCGCAAAACTAAAAAAAAATAATTAGTAAAACGTTTTTTTTTATATAAATTTTTGGTTATATAATTTAACTCCAAACTATTATGTATATTATAAAAGTGAAAGGCAAGATAAAAATACCTGACTATGTTCAGATAAGGGATGAAAATTATACATTGCTGGCCTATTTCCGGGCCGACCGCCCTGAAAAGGCACTTGAAAAATGTGGTATGGCTGAAAATACACCAGAAATCAAGGAAATCATTGAAAGCCTTCCTTTTGGTAAAATGCAAAAACTTATTCTTCATGGATAATATAATACATATCGGTAGTGGACAAATAGCTTACCAAAAAGGTTTAATTCTTAGTGATATTAATATAAACATAACATCCGGTGAGTTTATTTACCTAATTGGGCGGACTGGAAGTGGTAAAACAAGCTTTTTAAGGCTGCTTTATGGGGATTTACTTCTCCAGACAGGAGAGGGAAGTGTTTGCGGTTTTAATCTTAAAAAGCTAAAAGCAACGCAAGTACCATTTCTTAGAAGAAAACTTGGCATTGTTTTTCAGGATTTTCATTTGTTAACTGACAGAAATGTTGAAAAGAACCTTTTGTTCGTAATGCAGGCTACTGGCTGGAAAAACCCTGCGCTCATGAAAAAACGCCTTGAGGAAGTGCTTGCTTTAGTAGGGTTGGGGGATGTGAGGAAAAAAATGCCACATAGCCTTTCCGGTGGGGAGCAGCAGCGCGTGGTAATGGCCAGGGCGCTTATAAATACCCCGGAAGTTATTTTGGCTGATGAACCCACGGGCAACCTGGACCCTGATATTTCGGATGACCTGGTGGGCTTATTGCATAAAATAAAAGATAATGGCGCCACCGTGATCATGGCAACCCATGACTACCGGTTGATTGAAAAATTTCCTTCGCGGGTAATAAAAATCGAGAATGGCCAGTTATACGAGCTTGGCCAGAAATAGCTGCCCGATCAAAATTCCTGCGTTGCCGGCATTGTTAAATTGTGAATAAAGGGTTTCTTTTCTTTTTTCTGTATCTTCCGGGGTAAAGCTTAAGGATTTATATTTATTTACTGCCAGTTTCATCTTATTGGCTGTATTGGCCCTTATACATAGGCCTTCAAGTCCTGTATTATATATCATTTTGTCATTTACTATGCAATAACGGCCTTTGAAAAGCACATTTATTAGTTTCAGCTTCATTCCTGTACTCTGGAAAGTCGGCAATATGTTCATTTGTGCGCCGCTTATCAGTTCATCAATTTCGGTTGTGCTTACTTTGTCCCTCAGTTCTATATTGCTTTTCCCTTCAACTGCCTTCTTTAGCTCGCGCGATGCATTGTTACCCGCAAGTACTAGAGGATAGTCTATATCATCAAATACCTCATTTACAAGATAAAGAGCTGCTTCATTATTTTCTCCAACTCCGAGGTTGGCATGATAAAGGGCAAATTTCCCAATACCTGGTTTAGGATTTACTTCATTGTTGGCATGAAATACCGGCAGATAAAAAACATTATCGTATTTTAAAGATAATAATTTGGTATCCTCTGGCGAAATAGCGGCTATTCTATCTGCAACAGCGAGGTTTTTCTCAAAAACTTTTAGCCGTTCTGCTTCTACAGCAAAGAAATACTTTTTGAATGGGTTCTTCTCAATTTTTGCCAGATTTTTATAATAAACATGCTCAATATTGTGCATACGCACTATTTTGAATCTATCCTTCAGTGCCCGGTGAGCCAGGTAATAACAGCAATGTATTCCTTCAAAAAGTATAGGATAATCGTCCTTTACCAGGTTATATAGTAAATCTGAGGAATTTCGGGTAGCCACAATATATGGCAGTTTTGAAAAATAGGGATCTTTATATATTTTTCTTTTATAATAATGGACTTCATAGCACATTTCTTCCAGCTGCTTTACCGGTCCCCTGCCATATTCATAAGCGTGAAGGTGTATTTTCATGCCCTGCTCCGCCAGCGCTTTTATTTTATAATAAACATCAATAACCCCACCATAGTCTGCCGGGTAGGGGATATTGAAAGAAATGATATGTATATGGTTATCTGAGGCCACGATATAGGTTTACTAATAATTTTTCTTCTTCCTGCCAGTTATAAACTTTTGCAGCCAGGGTGCAATTTTGTTTTAACCGGTTATAATAACCCTTGTCTTTAATAAGTGTATTCACAGTTAAAACGATATTGCCCACCGAAAGGTTGGTTAATGCAGCAGTTTCATACTGATTATTTATAAATGTATATTCCGGGTAATTGTTTGATATGCCAGGTACACCGGCATGGATATAGTCAAAAAACTTATTGCTGAGCGAATAATAATAGCTCTTGCCCATATCAGCCAAAAGATTGTAACCTAAAAATGCTTTGGGGGTAAGTTCTTTTAATTCGCCAGGCTTCATATATCCCAAAAAAGTAATTTTATCCTGTAAATTCAAATCCTTGACCATTTTTCTTAAAGTAGCGCTTAAATCCCCCTCTCCTACTATTTTTAGCCGCAAAGGTATTTGTTGCATCGCTAAAATCAATTCCTCCAGCCCCCTGCCTACATTTAGTGCACCCTGGTAGAGAATAAAATTCACCGGTTCCGGGGACAAATTCACTTCAGTTGATTCAGGCACGTTTTTAATGATATAAAACTTTTTATGGTATTCTTGTTCAAAAATTTCACCAAGGCTATTGCTTACTGTATAGCAAAGGTCCATTTTGGGTACTGCGAGACGTTCTACTGCCTTCCAAAATTTCTGTACCGCAGGGCGGTTTATCACCTCCGGTACTTCTGTAAAATATTCGTGTGCATCGTAAACCATTTTTTTGCTTCTCAATACACCAACGAACAAGGCAGGCAAAATAGTATCAAGGTCAATGGCGCAGATAATATCAAATTTCCTGAAAAGCAGAAAAAACAGCAACCGAAGGTTATATTCTATATAAAATAATTTCCCTTTGGTAAAAAAACAATAAAGCCGGGTTTGCCCGAAGGTTTTATTATCAAGTGGTTTAGAAGATGGCAGTTTCCTGCCTACCAATTCAACATTATATCCGGCCTTGCTCAACGAAGTGCAAATTTTGTGCATCCGCTGGTCATAAGTCAGGTCGTTGGTAACAGTGAATATGATTTTCTTCATTATACGGGATAAAACATGTAACCTTTCAATATTAAAGGTATTTCCTTCTTCAATACGCCGCAATTTAAGGATTGTTATGGTTATAGAATTTGAAAAATGAGGGAACCTTATACATTCAAGGTTGGGAAAAGGGATTTTTAGATTTTGGATTATTTTTCCGAATTTCGTGTTGTTAAAGAATATTAGATAATTGCAAACATGACAAATACACAATTATTAAACCAAATATCTGTCCTTCCTGAAAATTTAAAAAAGGAGGTTGCTGATTTTGTGGCGTTCCTATCGCAAAAGTCCCAAAAGGAACAAAAGCCCAAAAAAAGAAAATTTGGGAGTGCTAAGGGAATGGTTAAAATGTCGCCTGATTTTGACGAACCACTTGAGGACTTTAAGGAATATATGTAATGGCATTCCTGCTTGATACCCATACATTTCTTTGGTTTATTAATGGGGACAAAAAACTCCCGAAAAATATCCGCAGCGTTATAGATAACATTGATAATAAATGTTATTTAAGTATTGCAAGCCTTTGGGAAATTGCAATAAAAATGAGGGTCAATAAATTGGAACTTGATTTTGGTTTTAGTGGGCTTTTATCACAAATAATTGACAATAATTTTGAATTGCTTGATATTAATTTCAAACACCTGTTAGAATTGACATCTCTTGAATTACATCACCGCGACCCTTTCGACCGGATAATAATAGCACAGGCTATTGAAGAAAACTTTACAATTATAACGAAAGATGGCAATCTTAAACTATATAATATAAAGGTATTGTGGGATTAGGGCATTTCATTAATTTAGCGCCAGCATCCCGGATTTATGGGTTATCTTTTTATTGTCAATCAACTTCCTTACTTCGCTTATTATAGTTTTTTCCTCAAACGCAGCTAAGCTCTTTATTAGTTCATTCATGGCAATGGGTTGTTTTTCCCTGATCATTTCAATAATACTTTGGTCAAGTGCAGCTTTATCTTTGCCACCATTATTTTTCTTTTTGAGGCAATAGTCGCAATGCCCGCAATCTTTAGTCATTTCCTCGCCAAAGTAGCCAAGCAGCATTTTGCTGCGGCAGCGGTTAGTTGTGGTAATATATTCTACCACCGACCCTATTCTTTCTTTGATCAGTTTTTTCCTTTCAAAAATATATTGCGGCGGCAAATGCAGATTGGAATTTGAATACCTCTCAGTGAGGTAGGTTATTTTTGGGGCGGAATTTTGCTGGCTGTAATCAACCAGGTTTAGTCTTTTTAGTTCATTTAGTTGTTGTATTACGTCTTTCACCCTCATTTTAAGTTTGGAGGCTATGGCCTCCTCCTTAATATTTACATATTGCTCAAAACAGCCCCCATAAGCCCTGAGGATAAATTTGATAATTGGCTCAAAATGGATATGCTCCACCTGGAATTTATAAAAGGTGTGATGATCAACTGTTATCATAATGCGCGAAGACATATATACGCCCTCTGATACGGAAATGTAGCCTGCATTTTCGAGCATTTTAAGGCCATTGTGTGCTTTTACGGCTGACAATTCATATTTAGCACAAAAATCACTGATATTAAAATCAAAGCTGGCATTTTGCCCGGAGCCTTCGGGCAGCTGAAAAAAATTGCCCAGGGCATGATAGATCCTTTTCACTTCATCCACATCAGGGTAGTCCCTATCTGTTTTTACTTCCAGTTCTATTTTATCTGACGGGCCTGCCAATGCTATAGCGAAGGCCTTTTTACCATCACGGCCTGCACGACCGGCTTCCTGGTAATATGCCTCGAGGCCGTCAGGAATTTCATAATGTATCACCTGCCGCACATCTGCTTTGTCTATCCCCATGCCGAAAGCATTTGTACATACCATTACCCTGATTTTGCCTTGCTTCCAGTTTTCCTGCTTTTTATTCCTCTCTGCCATTTCCAGGCCGGCATGATAATAATCTGCCGAAATACCCTGTACCTTCAATGAAACAGCTATTTCTTTGGTTGATCTCCGGTTTCGCGTATAAATAATAGCCGGTCCATTTGTCTTTTTCAACAAATCAGGTACCCGTTTCCTTTTATCTTCTTCCTGAATGACTGCATAGATAAGGTTTGGGCGATCGTAACCCGCCTGGAACACTTTGTTATTTGACCGGAATTCAAGTTTCTCTGTAATATCTGTTTTTACTTTCGGGGTAGCTGTCGCTGTAAGGGCAAGTATGGGTATTTTAGGAAAATATTCACGTATTAAGGCAATTTTGAGGTAAGAGGGCCTGAAATCATAACCCCATTGTGAAATACAGTGGGCCTCATCTACCGCAATTAAATTTACTGGTAGCTGATGGGCACGTACATTGAAAACTTCATTGCCGAGGCGCTCAGGAGAGATATACAGGAATTTATAACCGCCATATATCGCATTATCCAAAGCCGCATCGGCCTCCCTTGCTGACAAACCGGAATGAATGGCAATAGCCTTTATCCCCTTATCATTAAGCGTATCCACCTGGTCGCGCATCAGGGCGATAAGCGGAGAAACAACAAGGCAAAGCCCGTCCTGCATCAAAGCCGGTATCTGGTAGCAAACGGATTTTCCGCCTCCGGTTGGTAGCAGCGCCAATGTATCATGCCCTGCCAATACCGACTGGATTATCTCTTTTTGCAAAGGCCTGAACTCCTCATGGCCCCAGTGTTTTTTTAATAATTCCTCCGGCAATGTGAAAATGAAAATTGATTATCTGAGTAACAAAGCTAAACGGAAAAATCTCCGTTTGAGCATATATTATAGTAATAACAAAAACTAGTTCAGCTGCGCCCGGTATCCTGCTATGGCTTCGATAACGTAATCAAAAACCTGCTTTATAACTTTGAGAACCTCCTGCGCTGTCAAAACCAGCGCTTCAAACTGTTGGAGCAATTCCTGTATCCGCCCGAAAATTTCTTCAATCGAATCAAAAAATTTTTCCGCCAAATTTTTGCGGGTAAATTCTATTATTACTTCTTCCATATTATTATATGTTTTTAATCTATCTTATCAAAACCCGTATAAGGCACCAAAACCTCCGGTACTTTGATGCCATCTTCCACCTGGTTATTTTCCAGCAGGGCAGCCACTATTCTTGGCAATGCCAGGGCGCTTCCATTAAGCGTATGGGCCAGCGTCATTTTTCCTGCAGCGTCTTTATACCTCAATTTCAGCCTGTTGCTCTGGAAGGTTTCGAAATTTGAAACCGAGCTAACTTCCAGCCAGCGTTTTTGCGCGGCGGAATATACTTCAAGATCATAGGTCATAGCAGAAGTAAAACTCATATCCCCCCCACAAAGTTTAAGGACACGGTAAGGCAATCCTAATTTTTGAAGTAAACCAGCCACATACCGGCGCATGGCTTCAAGTGTTTCATAAGATTTGTCAGGGTGCTGAAGCTGCACTATTTCCACTTTATCGAACTGGTGCAGGCGGTTCAGCCCTTTCACATCTTTGCCATAAGACCCTGCTTCTCTGCGGAAACATGGCGTATAGGCAGTTAGTTTTATCGGGAAATCTGTTTCTTTTAAAATTACATCCCTGTATATATTCGTCAGCGGTACTTCTGCGGTAGGGATAAGGTAAAGGTCGTCAGCGGTAACGTAGTACATCTGTCCTTCTTTGTCAGGAAGTTGTCCAGTGGCGTAGGCGGTATCTTTATTTACCATGATGGGCGGCTGACATTCCAGGTAGCCTTCTTTCCCCGCATTATCAAGGAAAAAATTGATAAGCGCCCGTTGCAGCCTTGCCCCTTTGCCCTTATAAATAGGAAAGCCGGCGCCTGTGATTTTCGCACCCGTTTCAAAATCTATCAGCTTGTATTTCAGCGCCAGCTCCCAATGGGGCAAGGCGTTTTCAGGTAAAAACACCGTATTGGCATGTTCTTCCACTACTTCATTGTCTTCTGGGGTAGTGCCGGATTTTATGGAGTGGTGAGGCAGGTTTGGCAGGAGAACAAGCTGCTCATCAAGCTGCTGCTCGAATTGCTGTAGCTGCTCCTGGAGGTTTTTCGTGTTTTCTTTCAACGAAAGTGTTTCCTGCCTTGTGGCTTCAGCCTCCTCTTTTTTGCCATCCTTCATCAGGGAGCCTATTTTTTTGGCGAGGTTATTAGATTGAGCCAATGCCTCATCAAGCTCCTTCTGGGTTTTACGGCGTTCGGCATCCAGCGTGATGATGTTCTCAATGATCCATTCCGCTTTAAAGTTTTTAATGCGCAGCCGCTCTATCGCTTCTTCCCTGTTTTCCCTTATATATTGTAATTGCAGCATATAATCTAAATAATAGTCAAAAGTAAAAAAATATGGAGATGAAAATAATACAACTGCAAAATTAATATAATAAACAACTACCGCGGTAATACTTTGCAGGGCGACCGCCAGGCTAAGTAAAAGTGTGAAACATGTAAGTTTGATAAGGAATCCTGTAACAATTGATGCAACATAAGTCCGCACCTTTGTATTGTTAAATGAAAAAACGCCCGCGGTGGCGGGAGATTAAAAAATATACAAATGTTAAACAAAATAGAAATAACAGGAAACTGGAACGACCAGAAAGGCAAACTCAAACAAAAATTTGCCGTATTATTGGATAACGATCTAATGTTCACCGAAGGTAAAAAGGATGAAATGTTAGGCAGGGTACAACTTATACTGGGCAAAACCAAAGAAGAACTTAGAAGGATAATATCTGAACTTTGATTTAAAAGAACTACTCCCTGAATGAATGCAAATAAGGGTGTTTGTATATTTTTAATTGAAAAACAATAGCTGTAAAATTAGCGGCTGCTATCTACTTATTACAATTACACTTTAAAGGATTCTCCTTAATGCAAGGATAACTGATACTATTCGGTATCAAAATCTATTGTGTTAAGAGAAGGGTCACAAAACAAAAAAATGACACGTCGATTAAATTCAGCAACGGCATTTATATGCTGTTTGATCACTATTCTATTGGCAAATTGCCAGATTGCCACAGCCGCTTCAGATTCTGCCATAGCTAAAAATATATCTTACCGAATCAATGGTAAGGCATATAACTCATTGAGCAATGTAAAGCAAAGTGATTCGGTAACCGTAATATTTACAACTGATACCGGTACATCCCCTGCACTTTTTTCTTTGGTAACTTATAAAGCTCCCGACTCGGTGTACAGTGAGCAAACAGCAAATCAACAGGTGATTTTTGATACAATGTCAGCAATATGTTACCCTGGCTCTCACAAACTTACCGTTGTACTCTCAGGTTGTTTCTATCAGCTCGATTTTGTAGCTGGCGCCGCAATTGTGCAGCTTGGCCCTGAGGGTTCCAATAATTTTTACTCTGAACAAAACCGCCTCATAGCCTCCTCCAACGGCGGCAAAGAAGCATGCCTTAATAATAACCCCCTGCCGGTAGAATTAATCAGCTTTACCGCTGCAAGAAATGGAGATGCAATTGTCCTGAACTGGAGTACGGCATCCGAAATCAATAATAGCTATTTTGACTTGGAAAGGAGTATTAACGGCAGTGAATTTGTGGGTATCGGACAGGTTGAAGGCCACGGCAACTCTACATCTATAGAAAATTATAATTTTTCCGATCTCAACAGTCCCCTGGGTACACTTGTATACAGGTTGAAACAAGTAGATTTTAATGGTAATGCCAGTTATTCTTTCATAATAGAAGTAAAACCATTAAATGGAGCTGTATATACTGCAAAAGCATGGTTTACACAAAGTGATGGGAATGTGAATATTTCTATAGAAGGTAGTGTGGGAGCACAATCAAACCTAAGTATTACTGACATCCAGGGGAGGCTCATCGCCCATACAAATACAATAACAAGTGGTAACGTTTCTATCGCCTCAATTAATATGAACGGATACGCAAACGGGATATATAACGTAACCATTTGGGACAACACAAATATCCAGACCGTAAGGTTTATTAAAAACTAAATACTACAAGTAACTTTATCGAATTATAACAAAAAAATGAAAATAACAAAAAGGTTGATAATGACAACTAACCTAATAATCTGCGGATTATTTTACTTTACGAATGCTGCAAATGCCCAATCTGCTAAATCTTTGGACTGCCGCGCCTGCGAGCAAACTGCAAAAATGAGCAATAAATTGGCCCTCACAGTATCTCAGAATGCCAACACATATAATATCAATATGTATGTGGATGGGAAATTTGACAAAATAAAGTATAAGCACATTTTGCATCCTAATGGAAAAGTATGGACATTCAGACAATTGGGAGTAGAAAGAAATGCACTTATGGAAAAGGTACTTACATACCCCCAATACAGGCTGTACCTGAAAGACCAAAAGCATGGAGGGTTTGCAATAAATTAAAATTTTCTTAGTTCAATTTATTTTTGGATTAACAATAGGAAAGCCACGTTCTGCGTGGCTTTTTTATTTTACTGCAAGCTTTAAAACACCTTAAAGCGATAATGTGTGAATCATACAAACCTTTGCCATAGTTGTGTAACAATTAAATATTCAAATGCCCCAACCTTTGCTGTGTGAAAATTAATTCACAATTTAAAACTAAAAGTAAATTTTATGCCCACATTCAGTAAATTAAAAAATGTATCTTTAAAGAGTGCATTAGCCATTTTTATCGCTTCATCTATGCTAAGTACAGGCTGCAAAAAAGCCGACAGCACTACAACTACCTCTACCACTGCCGCTGCCAGCTATCAGCTCGTGAACCTTGTTTCTGACACGCCAAGTTTTGGTGCATTGAGAACAGACCCCAAACTGGTGGATGCCTGGGGAATGGCTATAGGCTCTACGGGAGCATTTTGGATCTCGGCCAACGGTACCGGCTCTACCGTAATATATGATAACAATGGAGCGCAGCTATCTGCTCCGGTTAGTGTCCCCCTTGGCGCTTTACCTAATGGCGCATCGCCGAGTGGTGTGGTTTTCAATACTACATCAGATTTTGCCATTACTGCACCCGGCAGCGGCACAAGTTTGTTTATTTATTGTACCGAAAACGGAATACTTTCCGCATGGAATGCAGCCACAGGTGTTACAACTCAAACGGTTGCCGACAGGTCTGCTGTAGGCGCTGTTTATAAAGGTATTGCCATAGGCAGCAATGGAGGCTCAAATTTTATTTACGCTACCGACTTTCATAATGCAAAAGTGGACGTATATGATAATACATTTACCTACGTTTCCACTATTCAATTTACCGACCCTACTATGCCGGCTGGTTTTGCCCCTTTTAATATTCAAAATATCGGCGGCCAGTTGTATATAACCTACGCCAAACAAAAAGGTCCTCTAAAGCATGATGACCTGGCCGGTGCAGGCAACGGATACATAGATATCTTTACTACTGCCGGTGGGTTTGTTAGCCGTTTTGCAAGCCAGGGGACACTTAATTCTCCGTGGGGCATTGTTCAGGCGCCGTCTGGTTTTGGACAGGCAGCAGGCAGTATATTGGTTGGTAATTTCGGCGATGGCCGTATCAATGTTTTCAATGCAAGCGGTGCATACCAGGGCCAGTTGATGAATGGCAGCACGGCCATAACCGTTCAGGGATTATGGGCGCTTACTTTTGATAATGTTTCTCCGGCAGACCCTAACCTGCTATACTTTACAGCAGGCCCGGATGCTGAAGCCCATGGGCTTTTCGGCTATTTGAAAAAAATGTAACCTGAGAAAGATAACTGATTCAATCCCGGCAGAAATATTTCTGCCGGGATTTTTTATTTTATAAATTGGCGCCGGCATTGAAACGGTTAAGAATAAAGTATCTGCAACTTCTTTTCTTTTTCTTTGTTAGAATATATATTACAATTAATTATACACTTAATGCCCTTTATTGCTGCCGCTTCCAAAATTGATTTCCCGGATAAAATACCACAACAGGATGTAAAAAACTACGCAAGGTCTTTATTCGAACCATCTTTTCCTCAAATTGAAAGGATTATCAGCGCCTTCGATAATACAGAAATACAATTCCGCAATTTTTGCAGGCCCATAGATTTTTACGCTACGCTTACCACTTTTCAGCAGCGTAACGATGAGTATGTGAGATGTGCGCTTGAATATTCAATACAAGCCACAAATGAATGTTTGCTAAAGGCGGATATTACCAGGGAAGCGATCACTGATATTATATTTGTTTCATCCACCGGGCTGGCCACGCCCAGCATTGATGCTTTGATCATTAATAAAATGCGCCTAAGCCCAAACACCAGGCGCACCCCCGTTTTCGGACTGGGCTGTGCAGGCGGGGTTTCGGGCATGGCAAAAGCGAACCTGTTTGCAAAGGCAAATCCAGATGCAGTGGTATTACTGATAGCAGTGGAGCTTTGCTCTCTTACTTTTCTGCAAAATGATTTCAGCAAAAGCAATTTCATTGCTTCGGGTTTGTTTTCAGATGGGGTGGCTGCCTGTATCATAAAAGGAGATGCGCATGATAAAGAGAATAAAAACCATAAGGTTACTTATATAGCAGCCCGGAGCAAACTCTATTATGATTCGCTGGATGTAATGGGATGGGAATTTCTTGATTCCGGTTTTAAAGTTATTTTTTCGCAGGACATACCAACCATCATCCATAAAAATGTATCGGCGGACGCCACGGCATTTTTGGAAATACACAACCTGCAACTACCCGATATTAAAAATTTCATATTCCACCCAGGCGGTAAAAAAGTGCTGACGGCCTACACCGAAGCGCTGCAGGCAGAAGGCGACTTCCTGAAAAACACAAGGGAGGTGATGAATGCATACGGCAATATGAGCAGCGCTACGGTACTTTATGTACTTGAAAAGTTTATGCAGGAAGGCTTTGAACCCGGATATGGACTCATGGCAGCGCTTGGGCCAGGATTTTCCAGTGAAATGGTACTGCTGGAGAAACAGTTATGAGTTTTAGTAAGCATCACGCTTTCAGAAGCGTTCTTGAGTTATGAACGAAGGGTTTTCAATGTTTTTAATTTATCATTTTTAGTTTTTCATTTTTATATATGATCGTTTTTTTTACCTTAATCTTTTTCGTTATTATTTTGCGTGTTGCAGAGCTTTTTCATTCCCGTAGAAATGAAAAATGGCTCAGGGCGAATAGCGCTGTAGAATACGGGCAAAAACATTATCTCTTTATCGTACTATTGCATACTCTTTTCATAGCGAGTATGATTGCAGAATACCTGGTATGGGGCGGGCGTGTAAATTATTACCTGCTTGGTATCTTCATTGTATTGATTGTTTTTAAAATATGGACGCTGGCCTCCCTGGGCAAATACTGGAACACCAAAATATTCAGGGTACCGGGCGTTACATTGGTTAAAAAAGGTCCGTATAAATACTTCAGGCACCCCAACTATTTTATTGTCATCTGCGAAATTGCCATTATCCCATCGATATTTCATTTATACTATACCGCCCTTGTTTTCACCATTCTTAATATCCTTATGCTTTCAGTCAGGATCAGGGAAGAAGAACGGGTTTGGAGGGATAAATAACCTCAAATGGCACAATCGTCTGTTAAAGCCCAGTCGCAATCATTTTTAGTATATTTGTTCGTCTGTCCTGCTCGTTTGCAATGAATTTCCAATATTCATTTGGAAGTATCCAAATAATTTTGTAGCTTGCCCTTATGAAAAATAAAGCCCCTGTTCGCTCCGCCGCCTGTGGTTCTTCAAAACCATCCCAAGTTATTTACGCGCGTAAGATTTTGGAGCTCCTTCCCTCTATTTCCCTCTATTTTAGAGAGAATAGGCCCTGGTTTCATTTAAAGGGTTATAGTTTTTAGAAAACAGGCCCAAAAATGTGCAGAATAGAGAGAAAATGCAAAAAAGTAGAGTGAGTTTCCCCCTATTTTTTTTCGGGTTTTTGGAGTTGAGCGCGTAAGGTTTTCGGGTGCTTCAGGAGGAGATTGCGGATATTTTTTGGCCGGCAATTTCAGAGTTTCAATTCCAGCTTTCGATGGACAAAAAATTCCGCAATGACGGCGTTGTTCATTCTATAAATTCTAAAATTCTGTAAATCCTGATTCAGACGATTAATATCCTCCGAAATACTTCCTCAAAAACCACTCAGCGCTCATGAAAGCAAGCAAGAGGAAAAACAACCATTTAAAGAAGATAAGGTCTTTAAATTCGGTTTCCATATACGCTATGGCGTGTATGTCGTTTCGCTGGGCTATGCTGTCGGCCAGTGAGGCCATATCTTTCGGGTACACCATTTTACCACCCTGCTTCTTGGCTATATTGTACAGCAGGTGGTGGTTGGCCGTTACGTCAAGGTATTCCAGGTCCACTTTCTTCACTATGAATTCACCGCTCACTGTGTATCCCTTATCGCCGATTTTGGTGCGGCCCTGGTAAGTATAGGTGCCGGCTGGCATATACCCGGCATCAAGGTAATAGGAGCTGTCTTTTTCCTGGAAATTGAAATCGAAGCTCTTGCCTTCTTCGTTTTTAATGGTGGCCTGTATCAGGGCGTTCTTAACAGGTTCGTAGCTTTCGTTATATACCTGCGCCTCAAGAGTTATCTTTTCATCTTCATAGAAGGCAGGGCGGATGGGCTTCATGCGGAAAAGGCGGCTGTCGGCCTTCACAGAGAGGTATTGTACGGTCTTGTTTACCAGTTCGTCCATGGCCTTGTTGTTCTGGTTCAGGTTGTAATCATATAGGAACCATTTCCATATCCCCTCACCGCACAGTACCCCTATTTTTTGTCGGCTGGTTTTGGTAAACATCCACAGCGGGTACTGGCTATGTACCTGGCCTATTTGCTGGTACAGCAGTATATTTTGCCTGTCCGTAACCTTATAGTCGCCAAACGGGCAGTAGAGAGGCGGCATCTGCGGAAGTATCTTAGTGGCATTGGCAGACAGGTCAAAGAGCGTAAACAGGCCCGTCGGGTAGCCAAGGGCTTCGTTGCTTCGCATGCCGTTGGTTTGTATCTGCACCCCTGCATCAAGTGTATTAAAATTGGCTAAGGCAGACTGATTGCCAAGGATATACCAAACAGGTACTTCCGCTTGCTGCAAAGCCGTAATAAGTTGAGAAGCATTCTCATTGATGCCCGGCAGTTCGTGAAGGATAACAAGCTGGTAGTTCTTCAGTTTGGTTTGGTTAAAGCCTATCTGCTTTTGGAATTCAGAATAGGTGTAAGCATCTACCTGGTAAAACTCATCCCGCTCTATGGACTTCTTCAGCGCAGCAACATCCGGATGCGGCGCCTGTGCAACGATGAGTATTTTGCGCTTGCTGTCAAGCACATCTATAAATACATCGTATGCGTTATTGATATAGCTTACTTCGTCTTTCAGGTGTGTGACCTCTACATGGTAGCGCTGCAAACCAGTCGCATCGGCCTGTATGCGGGCAGGTATTTCCTGGTAGAAATTATCGCTTGTTATTTCAAATGGAGCGGTAAAAACGGTCTTGCCTTTATTGGTAACCGTAACGGTGGCTTTTTCATGGAGGTAACCCTTGGCTTTTAGCTGTATCTGAAGCGGGAAGTAATTGCCAGAATAAACGATCTGGTTGTACTCCACATTCTTTATCAGGAGGTCATGCGGGGCCACAGTATCGCCCAGCGCAACAAAATAAAAGGGTGCGTTGAACTTCTCAGCTGTGTATTCCGGGTTCGAGCCCTGGTTGTAAATGCCATCTGTAAGTGTAATGACCGCGCCGATATTCTGGTTATTGTATTTGTTGTATATCTCTTCGTAGAGGTTGCTGAGGTTGGTTTCTTTCTCTTTGTAGTTCAGGTTCAGCCCTTCTTTTACAGTTCCCCCAAAAGTAAAAGTACGCAAGTCATATTTATCACCGAGTTTACCGGCAAGGCTTTGCAAGTCTTTACGGTATTTGGTTTTGTAATAGGCTGAATCTTTGTTGAGCAAGATAGACTGGCTGTTGTCTGCCGCCAATACCAAGATAGGTTTTTCGGTATGCTTCAGCAGGCTCCTTAATACCGGTGAAAGCAATAGGAATGCAAGGATGGTAATGGTAAGCGCCCGGAGCGAAAAAAGCAGCCAGACCGGCCAGGAATTGAGTTTGCCCGATTCTGAAAAAGACGTCCTCCGATAAGAAAAATAAGCCACCAGTCCGCCGAGGAGGAAGCAGAATACGGTAAAATACCATGGATAATCGGTCAATACAGCGAAATTCAAAAAGCCGGGTTTTAAGTATTATTAAGCCACAGATTCACAGATTAATTCTTGTCCTTTAGCCTCCATAAGTTTCACTCATGGTTATTTAGAGTAAAGCCCTTGCGCGCTTTTCCAGAAGCTATATCCTAAAGATCAATCAGTGAATCTGTGGCAATTCATTTTTCAATAAAACGCAAATTTATTATAAATATGGGAATGGTGGGGGAAAATGTTAGGTCAATGAAAGGGTTCAAGATTTTGAACCCCTACCAACGTTATCCGAACGGCATTTTTCACTTTTCATTTTTCATTTTTCATTTATTAAGCCCGTTTTTTCTTAATATTGCCTCATACTTCAAAAATATAAAGTTATGAATTTAACCGAACAGATAAACGAAGACCTTAAAAATGCCATGAAGGCAAAAAACGAAGGCGCTTTGCGCGCGCTTCGCGGAATAAAATCAGCATTGCTGCTGGCTAAAACAGCTGGTGGTGCAAGCGGAGAAATCCCAGAAGAACAAGGTATGGCAATACTACAAAAACTGGCTAAACAAAGGAGGGAATCCATTGAGATATATAAAACCCAAAACCGCCCGGACCTGCTTGCTACTGAAACAGAAGAACTGGAGATCATAGAAAAATACCTGCCAAAGCAAATGAGCCCTGACGATGTGCGTAAAGAAATAGCTGCCATCATAACAGAAACAGGCGCCAAGAGCCCTGCGGAAATTGGCAAGGTGATGCCCGTGGCCATGAAAAAACTGGCCGGCAAAGCCGATGGCAAAATGATCTCGGAAATCACGAGAGAGTTACTAAGCTAGTAAGTTATTAGGTTATTAAGGGAAGAAGAAAAACCTTTTAGGCTCAATAACTTAGTAATCAAATAACTTAATAACTCCCTCTTAACTCAATAACCTAATAACTCAATAACTTGAATATAATAGACCTTGTCCTCCTGCTTCCCATAGCCCTTTCGGGTATACGAGGGTATAGAAAAGGGATTATTATTCAAATAGTATCCTTTATAGCCCTTATCGTGGCTATCATTATTTGCATGAAATTTACTCTTGCATTTACTGAATGGCTGAAACATGTCATTCCCGGCGTTAAATATGTAGCATTCTTCGGATACCTTATCCTTTTTGTGATCGCCTATCTTATAATTATGCTTGGCGGCAAATTGCTTGAGAAAGCAATAGATATAGCCCAGCTTGGCCTATTCAACCGGATTCTGGGAATGCTGCTCTCAATGGTGATGGCCTGCTTCTTTTTAAGCCTGCTTTTCTGGCTGGCTGACAGGGTGCATTTATTGCCGGAAAAAGTACGGGATACGTCTTTTATATATAAACAGATAAACGGCTTTGCGCCATGGGTTATAAGTTTCGTTAGCGCTTATGTACCCTTCATGAAGGATCTGCTAAATAAGGTCGAAGGCTTTTTTGATGGTAAATAAAAGCTATGCCGACTTTCTTCCAAGTCTTCTTATATGCAGCATGTGCGATTGGAAAGCCTTAGCAGCAGTAGGATATTCTAAATACGGAACGTGAAATTGCACACAGGTTTCCTTTACCAACTCACTTATTTTAGGATAATGTACGTGACTTACTTTGGGAAAAAGATGGTGTTCTACCTGGAAATTAAGGCCACCCAGCAACCAGAACAATAACTTACTGCGTGTTCCGAAGTTTGCAGTGGTATTCATCTGGTGTATGGCCCATTCCTGTTCTATCTTATTTGATGTGCAATCTGCTTCGGGAAAAGTGGTGCCTTCTACCACATGGGCAAGCTGGAATACCATGGTAGTAAACAACCCGCACACAAACGTAATGATGACAAATCCGACCAATGTCTTAAGCCAGCCTATCATAATGATCGGCAATACTATATACACAAAAATATAACTAAGCTTGGATGTCCAGAAAATAACGTGTTCCTTCGCATTGATAGGTTTCGAAATGGCGCCAAGGTTGCCGGTAAAATACTTGGTAAAATCTTCAATAAACACCCATGAAATGTATGTAAGCCCATAAAGAAATATCCAGTAAATATGCTGAAAACGATGAAACCAGTACCGTGGCTGCTCTTCGTGAAAACGCATAAAAGGCTCTGCGGCAATATCGCCGTCCATGCCTTCAATATTTGTATAAGTATGGTGGTTTACATTATGCTGTAGCTTCCAGAAATAGGCATTGCCGCCCATCATGTTCAGGGAGTAGGCAGAGGCCCTGTTAATCCATTTGTGCCTGGAAAAGCTGGCATGGCCACCTTCATGCATGATATTAAAACCAATAAGTGCGAGGTCTAAACCAAACAAAATGCATAGGACAATAGAAATAACGATATTTGGTGTAAAGAAGACAAGAATAGTATATAAACCCGCCGCAATTAAAACCTGGTACAGCCCTTTCATAAAAAGCCGGCGGCCGCCGGTGGATCGGATCTCATTTTCAGAAAAGTAGTTATCTACCTTCTCTTTCAATGCTTTGAAAAATGGGCTTTTTTGGTTATTAAATGCAATTGCGGCCATTAATTTTCCTTTATAATGATATTATCTTTCGCAAGATAGGCATTATTATCGGTTTGGTACGTAAAAGCAATAATAACTTATTGAAAATAAATAAGTTTTGAGGTCAAGTATCTATTCAGTAACCTGCTATGGATTTTAAAGCTTAAGCGTTTTTTATGCTTATTTTTGATTGAATTTTCAGATTATCTCAAAATATCTTCAATTCTGCCCATGACATCATCCGTCATTTTATCTGCCACATCTACTGCTTTCATGTTCTCTTTTACATGCTGCGGTTTTGAAGCGCCAGTGATGACAGTACTTACATAGGGGCTTTTCAGGCACCAGGCCAGCGCCATGTCCGTCATACTTGCACCTATCTCTGCTGCTATGGCTGTTAGTTTCCTTACTTTTTCTATTTTTTCCTCACGCAGATTGCTTTCTTTCAGCCATTCCATGCCTTTTATGTTAAGGCGTGTATCATCATGGGGCATGCCGTTATTATATTTCCCTGTGAGGATGCCAGAATATAGCGGCGACCATATAGTAGTCCCCATTCCGTATCTTTCATACAGGGGTTTGTATTCTTCCTCAACCCGTTTGCGATGAAACATATTGTACTGCGGCTGCTCCATACTTGGGCCAATGAGGTTATGTCCATCTGCAAACTGATGGGCTTTCAATAAATCCCCGGCGCTCCATTCGCTGGTACCCCAATAGAAAATTTTTCCCTGTCGTAAAAGATGGTTCATTGCCCAAACCGTTTCTTCAATGGGTGTGGCAGGGTCTGGCCGGTGACAGAAAAAGAAATCAAGGTACTCTAACTGGAAACGCCGTAAGGCTGCATGGCATGCCTCAATGATATGTTTGCGGCAAAGCCCCTCCTGGTTGGGTTTTTTGCCTCCAAAGAAAACTTTTGAGGAAACAAGATAAGAAGTGCGGTCCCAGTTTGTCTTTTTCAATATCCTGCCCATCACCCTTTCGGCTTCGCCTTCGGCATAGCCTTCGGCATTATCGAAATAGTTGACGCCGTTATCATACGCCACGCGCATACATTCTTCAGCTACATCATCAGTTATTTGTTTTCCGAACGTAAGCCATGACCCAAGCGACAACGCGCTTACCTGCACTCCCCATTTACCTAATCTCCTGTATTGCATAAAAAGTTTTTCTGCAAAGTTGGGGAAAAGAAGGTTACATTGTTAAATTGCTGAACCGTTAAATTGTTAAAAAGAATTAAATGAGTGAAAAGTTTATAATTGCATACAACTGCTGATAAGTGTATAAGCCGCTATTTTTCCTGTTAGGTTCTCCGTAGCGTTTTGTTTTGAAGAAGGTTGAACAAATATTATAGAAAAAAACGCTACCACTACAGGAAGTTTTTAATCCCTGGTAAAAGATTTGACAGTTTTCCAAAAAATTTCAAATCTAAGCCACTCACTTCTCCGGGTTCAGAGGTAGTTGCTCCATGGCTTTTCTGAGGCTTGTACCGCAAAACCACTCTACTGCCCGCATAATATGGTTTGGGCCCAGGCCTTCGAGTTCACCTTCTGGTATGGCATGTATTTCTACCGTAAAATAATGGCTGGCGCGGGAAATATAGTCGCAATGAATTTCTTTGGCGTTAAGTTTTTCGAGGTACGCGCCTACTTTCATGATGTCATCCCATTTTTTTACCTCATAAATAATCAATGCAGGGCGCAACCTGATTACAAATTGGCGGCCACGCATCGCGGCCGTTTCAGCATAAAAGTACAGGGCTGTTTTTCTTTTCATTTCCCAAATATACAGTTTTTGGGTTATTTCAATATCCCGCCGGAAAAGAAAGAGAAAAAGGAGGGCCATCCCTACAACCTGGGTTACTTCACGGCCTGCGCGGATGCCTTTTCATAATTAATGGCAACATCTTTATAACCTATTGGCTGCATTTCCTCATTGTAAACTACAAAGTTATAATTACCGGGGTTTGCGAATGCGTATTTCAGGTAGGCTATGTCTTTTCCCTTTTGTACCGGGCACTCCACACGTTTAACATAAACACTCTTACCCCCATCTGTTTTGTACAGGTCTATAACTATGTTGTTGTAGGCAAACCCATTAATATTCTCAACCAAAATATATACATGCGGGCTGGTATCGGGTAGAGTGAAAGTAACACCATCATTCACCGGTTTTTCGTCAAGGATATTTTCGCAAATATGTACTTTTACCCCGGCACAGTGGGTACATTTATCCCGGTCTTCCACCCCTATCATTTCCGAGCCGAGGCTGGTAACGGTTTCAGTTACATAATCCTGCTTAACTGCTTTATTGGTTACTGTAATATATGCGACTGCCAGTTCCTGATAGCCTTCATCAAGGAAGGCGACTTTATATGAGCCGCTTGTGCGGAACATATAGGTTTTGGCTATCCATGTTTCAGAATCCTTGGGGTGGATGACATCGCTCGAAAACTCCTCAAATCCATTGTCGCCGGCCTTGTCGACAAAAACTGAAATTGTATGTGCGCCTATCTTATTTCCATTCGTATACAGCATACATACCCTTAGGCCGCTGTCTGGTATTGAAATAATACTCATATTGCCAACAGGCTCTCCGGCCTGTGTATATCCCGAACACACATATAAATTACCTTGTGCATCAATGCCAGCACAAAATAATGAACATAATACTCCCCAACACAATGCCAACATTATCATCTTTTTCATAATCTTATTAATATTTAGACGTAAAGAACTTACACTAAATACAACAAGCGAATGATGAAAATGTTAGGTGGTTTTTAGTATATATTTGTCCCTTTTACCTTATTAAGGTTATTGTGCCTTCCCTTTCGCCGGTAGGAGTGGATTTGAACAGGTAATAATAGGTACCGGGGGGAAGCGGGGTGCCATCGGATGCGTTTCCGTTCCATTGCACATCACTGCCAACATAATCGTACAACAACTGGCCCCAGCGGTTGAATATTTTTAATTCGTATTCGGCGCATTTCCCATCGAAACCGGAAATGGTGAATATGTCATTTACACCGTCATTATTTGCGGTAATGACATTAGGGATCACAAGGTTGTCATAAGGGAAATTATAATATGTTACCTGCTCTTTTGCACTATCAATACATGTGCTGCTTTTATTAATTATAAGGGTAACATTATAGGTCCCGTTACCTGGAAATGCGTGCTGCGGGTTACGCGCGGTATCGGTATTCCCATCGCCAAACTCCCAGAAAGATGTATAGGCCCGGTAGGAATTATTAAAAAACTGCATGAGCGTATTGCAGGTATCTTTGTTAGAAATGAATGCTGCCTTTGGCGGAAGCACCGGTTTTACTTTTGCTTTGAAGGTATCGGCACAGGCAGTATTTGGCGGGGCTATCAGCGTTACAGTAAAAAACGAATCACTGTTATAGTTATGGGCCGGTGGGTTCGCCGCAGTATCGCTTGTCCCATCCCCAAAGAGCCATAAAAACGATTTAACATTCTTAGATACATTCAAAAAATAAACCTCGCCCGAACAGGTATCAGTATATGAAGTAAATTTTGGCACATAAGCGGAGAGGTTAACAATTTGGCTTGTGGTATCGCTGCAAACAGAATCGCTGGCGGTAAGTTTAACCATATATTTTCCGGTGTCGGGGAAGGTATAAACAGGGTTTACCCGGGAAGAAGTATCCTTGCCCCCGAAAAGCCAGTTATAATTCACAGCGCCGGAAGACGTGTTTGTTAAAGATACTGTATTATGGCAAACAGTAAAGGTGAAGCCGGGTTTTACGATATTTACAGTTACCGTTTGGGTGGTAGAATCCATGCAACTGGTCCCTGAATCGGTGATGAGTTTTACGGTATAGGTTCCCGGCTGGGTATAAGTATGGGCGGGGTTAGCTAAATTGCTTGTACCACCATCCCCAAAAGTCCAGTGGGTAGAAGCGACTAAAACCCCCGTATGTTTGAAACTTACCATCCCTCCGCATTTTGGCACCGAATCTGAAAAAGAGGATAATCCCTGGTCGTAAATATAAACGTATGTATCAAGAGTTATGCTGCAATTAGCAGTATCATAAGCAATAAGGGTAACAGGGTAATGCCCGGTATCAGGAAACTGGTATTGCGGATTTACTTCAATAAATGTATCTGAATTTATATACCAGGTGTATCCTGAAGCGCCTGTAGATTGATTAATAAAATTCACATTGTGCTTGCATTGGGTGATAACAAAAGCAGGCGCCGGGCGATTGATAAAAATTTTCACTTTAAATGTATCAGCGCAACGTGTACCTGAATCGGTGAGGAGCGTAACTGTATAGTAACCTGCTTTTTTATAGGTATGCACAGGATCAACTGCTGTACTAATAGGTGAGCCATCGCCAAAATTCCAGGAGTAGGTAGCAGCGGTATCATCGAAAGTATTAAAATAAACTGTAAAACTGCATGTTTGTTTCTGGTAGGTAAAATGCGCGCTGGTATAATCATATACAGTTACATTCTCATGAAAAGTATCGTGCAGGATACAACTATTATAATTGGTTGTTATGAGTGTTACCAAGTAGGGTTTTACGGTATCATACACATGTGTAGGGCTTTGCAAAGTGGAAGTAGTACCATCCCCGAAATTCCATAAATAGCTGTTGGCAGCCGTACTTAAATTTTTGAAAGTAATCGTGCTGCCTGAGCAGGTAAAACCACGTGTTGTAAACTGTGCCTGGTTTAAAGGTATGCCCAAATCAACTTTGAACAGCAGGTTATTGCAGTTGTAGCTCCTGTTAGAATCTGACCATACTTTTATACCCTTGGGCATCGGGAAATTGGAATACCCGCCGCAGCCACCGCAAACAGACTGATACATTACCCCGCGTTTATCGAACCGGCTGGTACCGCCGTCTACATGCTCTTCAGAACTCCAGTCGCTTCCGCCGAAAAAAGAACCATATAGCAACGTATCAAGATTTGTGGCAAAAACGGCCACATAAAAACCAGCCCCGCCATTGCCCGAAGAAGTTGACCTTTCATAAGCATTAGTGGTAGTGGGCATACCATAAACTTCACCACCGTGGCCCAACCTGTATTGCCCGTAAAGTAAACTATCATTTATTAAACCACCCCACCCGGATATATATACTTTACCGCAATCATCAACAAGAAACGCAGAAGGACTGATATTAGGAATCATACGTTTGCTCGGGTTATAGCCAAACGTTGTAGATATTAATAATTTGCTGAGTGAATTGTTAAATTTTGCCAGGAACTGCCCTGTGTGCGGGTTTATGTATTTGTAATTTGCTACCGGAAAACCTGTATCCCTGGTTTGTCCGTAAATAAATACATTCTGATTTTGATCAAGCTGTACAAAATAAGATTGGTTATAGTCTGCCTTTCCAATATAAGTGCCATGAAGAAATTTGCTGCCGTCAGCAGAGATTTTGCAAACAAAACCATTTACGCTGCCTTTATAGGCCTGCTGATAAGCGCCTGTGTCGTGTAAAAAATAGGGGCTGTTGGTTCCACCTGTAGCGAAAACGTCGTCAGCGGAATCAAGTTGAATAGAAAATACAGCGTCCCAGCTGCTACCGCCCACAAAAGTGCTCCATATCAATTTGGAAAAATCGGAGCTTAATTTGAATACACAACCATCTTGAAAGCCACCGCCAAATGTGGTTTGAGCCGCTCCAGCGGTTACAGGGAAATTCTTTGACTGTGTACAGGTGCCAACGTATATATTGCTGCTATTATCAGATATTACTTCGCCGCGAACTATATCGCCGTAATTATAACCAAGTGGCGATACATTTTCATGAGATTCATCGCCGTACCAGGTAGTAGGGAGGTAGCCATTCAGCCCATTCATGCTATCACCGCCAAGAAAGGTTGAGGCCAGCAACTTTCTGCCATCCTGCGCGAATTTTGTTACATATATTGTAAACCTGCTTCCGTTTATGGTTTTTTGGTAAGCAGTCGACGTTACCGGAAAATCGCTTGATGAAGTAGTGCCGAAAACCACGAGATTGTCCTGCGCATCTACTACCATGCTATGTGGCTGCTCATTTCCTTTTTTGCCACCGAGGTAGGTCGCAAAAAGCATGGTATCGCCATGAGGGGAATATTTTATAATGCCGGCATCCCGGCTTACATCATATTCTGTGGTATGAAGGGCTGTATCTCCTCCCTGGAAATTGGGTTCAACGGGTGTGGAATCTAATCCGTATTTAGTTGGGTAGCCAATACCGTAAACTGTTCCGCCGCTGTAGCCATCTCCCAGGCTGTCATACGTACCGGTAAAACCCCAGTTATCAGCGGTAGAACCAGAAAACGTGGCAAAAATCACGGTAGGGTCTATTACCAGTGGCAGGTTTTGATTATAACCTTTTGGGAAAGAAAAACTGACCACATTGCCATCAATTTGGTAATCGCAGGGCACAGTTATTTTTTGCAGCCCGTTTTGCTGGTAAGCATAAGGGGTTTGCTCTATTATTTGATTGAGATGGGTATATACGTGCAGCCCGTCTGACAATATTTTTATACTGTCAGCGCCCTGGTATTGCATCGTAATGCTTGCCGGGCTACCGTTTTTGCCAATATAATAAGTGTATTTAATAGCGTCGCCACTTCCTGTAATGTCCAGGTCTATATTATTATAAACACCTTTAATGTACAGGCCATTGTAGGCATTTACCCCGCTTTTCCATAGGGAGGGATTATTACCTAAATAAAAATTATAATATTCGGGGAAAGCCTGCCCTGATGTAGCAGAAGCATTGGCATTGGCGCCAAGATAGGTCATAAAAACGGCCTGGTCCCTGATATAGGGGTTGTTATTGGTATGGTCATGGATATTTTTCAGGGTATTGCCGTCAATAAAATCATAGCGCACCTGGTTATTTTCAATATAGGCGTTACCGCCCTTCAGTTCAGCGCGGTAGATAACCGAACTGTTCCACTGGCCTTTGTTTTCAATAAAACGGATCTGCGCAAACATTGCGTTCCCGGTAGCTATAAAGATTGCAATAAAAACAACCTTTAGCAACACACTATGAAGGATATGCCGATTTTTAAACCACATTCACTTTAACGATAATTTGGCATACCAAACTTACTATTATTATACCAATAAAGCATAATAGACATGATATATCATGTCCCTACCTATGCAGACGGGATATATTAGTAAATGGTTGCATTGCAAGAGAAACAAATAAAGGAGAGAAAGGATTGCGGAATATAGATTTAGAGTGGGTGCATTTGGAAATGTAAAAATAATTTCCTACCTTAGCCAGTACGAAAAAACGATTTCGTGTCACCGTTACTGGTGGCCATCACCGTTCAAGCGGTTCCTATTGGAAAATTTCATTCTTGTTCTGAGGGGATGCCGGATAACGCCGCAACATTAGTTCGGCGGCAAATTTAGAGAGGGCGTTTCCGGCATGACGGCGTTGATTGGAGATAGGCTTGTTTAGGCGCGTAAGATTTTAAAAGTATACCCCCTCTATTTCGCAAAAAGTAGAGGAAGATAGGCCTTGGTTTGCTTCAAACAAGGTCTTTATTTCGTGAAAACTAGGTAAATGGGATGCAAAAAGCCTGAAAAGTGGAATAACTGGCAAAAACTATGCAAAAGTTAACAAAAATGTTGCACTAACTTTTGAAAAAACGGGAGCAGCTGAGTGATTGAGCGCGTAAGATATCACAATGCTTTTCGGCAGGTACGGCAAATCACTTATTCCCATTTTCACGATTTTTTGTACATTTGGCGTATATTTATAATTCGAATGAAAACAAAATTTCAATTTCTATATGGCGGTTTCGCCATCATACTCCTGGCAGGCATTGTATTATGGAGACCGTTTAATAGAGAAAGAGGAAGAGGAGAAATAGAAAACCACTCGTTTTTTGGTGAAGAAGAAGACCTTGCATCTTGGATCAAATGGTGGTTTATGCGTGATGTGGACCCGAATACAGGCACTATCCCTGCCGATATGCGTCAAAGGGAACTCGCTTATGCGAGTACCCTTCCTGTACATGAAGATTACAATGGCGGCAATAACCCGAATATGTCTTCCATGCTCACAGGAGGGCAATACTGGACAGCCAAAGGCCCTGCCAATGTAGGCGGCAGGACGCGTGCGTTGGCGCTGGATGCTACCAATGAAAAAATAGTCCTTGCTGGGGGGGTATCGGGCGGTATGTGGCGCAGCACCGATGGGGGCGTTACCTGGGTTAAAACCTTCATGCCTTCTCAGCTGCAAACCGTAACCTGCCTGGCCCAGGATACCCGTCCCGGCAAAACAAATATATGGTATTGCGGTACTGGCGAATATTTTGGCGGTTTTGTAGTTGGCGGCGATGGTATTTTTAAATCGACCGACAGCGGTAAAACATGGATGCAAAAACTCAATATCAACCAGCCCCAGAAATTGATTTATACCGACTATATCTGGCAGATAATCACCAACCCGCACAATACTTCGCAGGATGAAGTCTGGATGGCCGCAGATGGCGGTATTTATAAGAGTACGGATGGGGGGGATAGTTTCACCCTGATACTCGGGGCAAGTGTATCGGGTACGCACAGCGCTTACACGAATATAGATATGACCCCTAAAGGTGTTTTTTATGCCACTCTTAGCAGCGAAGGTCCCGCAGGCAAAACAGGGATTTTCCGCTCCCCCGATGGTGTGACCTGGACTAATATAATGCCAGCCAACTACGAAGGCCTGTATTTCAGAACTATCTCAGGCATATCTCCTTCCAATGAAAATATTGTTTACTTTTTGTCAAGCACTACAGGTACAGGTTTTAAAGGATTGGCATATAATCAAATGGCAGACTGGGACTGCTTCTGGAAATACACTTATATCAGCGGCAGGGGCGACTCTGCCGGAGGTACATGGGAAGAAAGATCGGCGAACCTGCCTACCTACCATGAAGACAGCAACTGGATCTTTTGTGATTTCACCACTCAGCAGGGCTACGATATGGTGGTAAAAGTAGACCCCAATAATTCCAATACAGTATTCCTTGGAGGCACCTGTCTCTTTCGGTCGACTGACGGGTTCACAAGCAAAACAAACACAAAACTCATAGGCGGGTACACCAAAGCAACAAATCTTTATCAACCACAGGAATACAAAAACCATCACCCCGACCAGCATAATTTTGTTTTCCTCCCATCCGATTCAAATACTGCTTATTCTTCCTGCGATGGAGGCGTTTTTAAATCGGCAGGTATATTCGCAGACAGCGTACACTGGGTTTCGCTGAATAGCAGTTACCTCACAACGCAATACTACTCGGTTGCGCTGAACCCCACTCCTACCCTGGGAAGTTATGTTAGCGATATTGTAATTGGCGGCCTGCAGGATAACCAAACCTGGTTTAACGGCCTGAATAATTCTCCAGCCTCGCCCTGGAACCCGATCGTTCGCGGTGATGGTGGCTATTGTGCTGTAATTGATAATGATACGAATACCACTATTTATGGCTCTGTAGAAGACGGTAAAATTTTCAAGTATGTTTTTGATAAAAACGGTGACAGCGTTGGCTGGGCAAGGATTGACCCTATCGGAGGAATTGGTTATCTTTTTGTCACCCCGTTTGTACTGGATCCTAATGACAGGAATACGATGTATCTGGCTGCGGGCAACCGTATATGGAGAAATAACAACCTCGCGTCTATCCCGCTTTCCAAAAATAACGACTCAACAAGCGTAAGCTGGACCGAACTTGTGAACTCTACAAGCAGCGGTAATATTACTTCTCTTGGTATTTCAACGACACCCGCGCATGTTTTATATTATGGGAGTTCCGGTGGGAGGGTTTACAAAATGACAGATGCCTACACTGGAGATGTCACCCCTGCGAACGTTTCTTCATCAGCCTTTAAGTATGGTACTACGGTAAGCTGTATTGCTGTGGACCCGGAAGATGCGAATAAGGCAATAGTTGTGTTTTCCAATTATGGGATCATAAGCCTTTATTATACTTCCAACGGTGGTACAAGCTGGTGGAATATTAGCGGCAACCTCGAAGAAAACCCGGATGGCAGTGGCAACGGCCCGGCCTGCAGGTGGGCAAAAATAATACACACCACTACCGGCGACAGCCTGTATTTAGTAGGTACAAGTACCGGCTTATACGAAACCAGTACACTGAATGGCCTGCAAACAACATGGATGGCTGAAGCTTCTAAAAGCATTGGCAATACGGATGTGGAAATGATGGATTGCCGCATACCCGATGATATCATTGCA
>Ga0206827_1020_pt1 | contig 45253 bp, 44 predicted proteins | sample Alteio_BWOrgCont_77_FD_152852 | JGI IMG/M metagenome (GOLD analysis project Ga0206827, IMG submission 152852) | Enriched cells from forest soil in Barre Woods Harvard Forest LTER site, Petersham, Massachusetts, United States -... | ecosystem: Environmental > Terrestrial > Soil > Temperate forest >...
ATGCAGATGAATAAAATAACTGTAATATTTGAAAACTTGTTGCAGAAATCAATAGAATACTCGGAGTAATTATGAGTAGTGAAAACCGGAGCGATTTAGTGATAAGATTTTTCGTCTCAGTCGTTAATTTTTGACTGACATGTCTTGAAATACTTGGAAAAAGGACTGACGCTAAAGCCGCAACTCCATAAAAGGGAATTTCGGCGATATTTTGATTGGCGGTATAAAATCCAGTACTTTTATCAGAATGAAGGAGGGCTTTTACAAAAAAAAGATCAATAGATTGGAGAAGATTGGAAAAAATAGCAACGCCAATTAATGGAAGTGAAAAGAGAATAATTTTTTTGTATGAGAAATGATAAATGGTACCTTTGGGTATGTGGAATTTAAATAGCAAAGCTACAAAAGGAGCGATAATAAATCCGAAAATTGCACCGTATAGATGAAAAAAATATACTAAAACGACTACAGCAATTAATTTCGCTATTGCATATATAGTGCTGAGCAATGCTTGCGTTTTGAAACGATGCAGGCCATTATAATAATTAAGATATAAAGAATAAATACCATAGAGTGGGAATACTGCTGCAGCGCTTAATAAGTAGGGAAATAGAGTTACATCTTTGAGAAGTTTGGCAATTGGCAAGGCTAACAATAAAAATAGTATTGTTGCCCCAATGGTTGATCCAATTTGCAATACCAAACCCGCTTTCAATACCGCATCTGCTTTTTTTTCATCTTCTGCGATAAATTTTGCGACTGCTTGAGGCAGTCCTGCCGTTTGCGTGAGGTTGATGGCTGTCATGAGAGAAATTATTATGCCATAAGCTCCATAAGCATCCGGGCCTAAAAATCTCCCGAGCCAGATATTGATAAGATAACCTGAAAAAATGAATATAAATGATGAGACTGAAATATAAAGCGTTCCGTATCCAAGTGATGTTTTTTTCATAGATTAATGGTTATTTTTTATTGATGCAACTACAAGTAAATCACTGTAAATTTTTTTGTTAATCGAAATTTTACTCAATATTTTTCCAATAAATGAAGCAATAGGTAAGGGGATATACCAGGAATACAAAAAAAGCACCTCAGAGCGTATAGGACTTATATAGCTAAACGCATTAATAGTATATCCATATGTCTGTAATAATTCTCGAATATCGTTTCCCGTAAAATGGTTTATATGAGTTTTATCAATATGATGATAAAAGGTTAATCCAGAATTATAAAAAACTTGAGGCAATTCACAATTGGGAACAGAAATAATTATATTTTTGGTTGAAACTCGAGAAATTTCTTTTAGAGCTAGGGGCAGATTATCTAAATGTTCGAATATTTCGAAGGCTATTACTGTATCAAATGATTTTTTTTCATAGGGTAGGTTATAAATATTTCCAACCTTAAAATTTTTAGGTTTTTTTCTCCAGCGAATGTCTTTTGCTGTATCACAGCCATATGCGTCATAGCCATGTTCAATAAGATAAAAAACATAATCTCCTTTCGAGCAGCCAACGTCCAATATACGTTTGCCTGCGAATTTTTTAATTAGCTTTATTTTATCTTCTATGATATCTCCCCAGTGTCCAATTTCTTTTTGTTTATTTATTTTTTTCATATGTAATTTATTTAATAGAATCCAATAACGAAATTATTTGTTTTTCGTTAGATAAGTTCTCCAACTGTTCTAAGCCCTTCTTTTTCATCTTTTCCCGTAGAGTTTTATTATGAATAAGTTCTTTAAAAGCATTTGCTAGTTCTTGTTCACTGTCTGGTTTGACCAAAATTGCTGCATTGCCAGCCACTTCAGGAAGGCTAGAAATATTACTAGTAATCGTCGGGCAGCCATTGCTCATTGCCTCAAGGACTGGGATTCCAAATCCTTCATAATACGAAGGATAAACAAAAAAATCTGCGTGCTTGTATAAATATTTTTTTTCTTCGTTAGTGATATAGCCAAAATAAAGTATGTCTTTCTCAAGCTCAAATTTTTTAATTAAATTAAAGATATTTTCAAATAGCCATCCTTTTTTGCCGCAGAGAATTAACTTTTGTTTAATATTTTGTGTATCTTTTAGACGTTTATATGCTTTTATTATTGATTCGACGTTTTTTCGAGGCTCCATTGTCCCAATAAATAGTATGTAGGGAAAATCGATAGCGTATTTTATCTTTTTTACATCCCTAGTATTGTCTTTATAACCTGGATAAATGACATAAATTTTTTCTGCCGGAATTTCGAAATATTTTATTAAATCATTTTTAGTGCTTATTGAATCGACTACAATAGTCTTAGAATTTTTTAAGCATTTTTTGAAAAAGAATTTATAAAAAAGAACTCGGCTCGTAGGATGATATTTGGGATAAAGATACCAGCTAATATCATAAACAAAAAAAATCTCTTTTTGTGGAAAAGGGAAAAAGTGAGGACAGGCAGAGAGATTTAGAATAACGTCTGCATCAATATTTTTGGTTTTGAATGGAATATAATTATGCCACAAATATGTCTTAAAATATTTGAAAGGATTGTTGATTTTTATTAATATTTCTTTATTAAATGTTGTTTGCATAAAATCGATAAAGAAATATTCGTTCTTTTTGTCCGCTTCCATGAGAGACGTAACGACATCTTTTGCATAAAATCCTATGCCTGTTGACTGATCTCTTATACTATCTGTAATTATTCCTATTTTCATAATTTAAGTTAATGTTAACTCACATGCTTGTAGTAGATTAAGATTATTACATTTAACCTTTTTATTATTTTTTAAGTATTGATCAAATTGTATTTTTTCAGATGGACTCGAAGGAATGTAGTAAACTTTCTCACGAGGGTTTTCTATTAAGAATTTGGTCATTGTATTATAATAGTCATCCATAGTATTTAATTGCTTGCTGAAGGTTGCTACTTGATAGTCCTTGTAGAGGAGCTTGTCCCAATAGTTTGTAAAGATAACTGAATTAGGAGGAATTTGCTGCTTAATAGTATCCAATAGATTTTGGTAACCTGACAGACTATCATAATTGGAATACGATGTGCTGTATGTATTAATAATTAGTAAAACAAAAATTATTACCATTGAAAGCTTATATAATTTTGATTCTAGTAACACCTTAGCCGTTTTGATATAAAAAGGTACTGCGTATACAAGTAAAAGTAAATATATTGGGCTGAAATATCTTACATACGAACTGTCGAAGGTTGGAGTTCCATTCCCAAAAAAAGTACCATTACTACCATAAAAAATCAAAATGTAACAAATCATTGATACAGTAAATATTGAAAAAGCAAAATTTTTTTTGAAATCCCTGCTGTCTAACATAACAGGAACTAATAAAAAATAAAATAGATTAATAACGTAATAATATACATTTTGTAAGGTTACCAATGGGTGAAATCCATATAGTAAAAAAAGTTTACCTATTTTGCTTATGCTGTCAGTTAGACCTCCTCCTGATGTCCCGGATGTAAATGCTTCTCTAGATTTACTGTCAAGTGAATATCCAAAGTTAAAATAACCACCATAGAATAATTTGTTTGACTCCAAAATAGTCAAAGTTGAAATTATCGGAATCAAGAAAAATAATAGTATATTAATCTGAAATTTTTTAACAAATATGAGAAATAAAAAGAATATCCCTATAGGAATAAAAAGTATTACAAGTTCATTTCTTAATAATGTTACGCCACTAAACATCAGAGAGGATAATAAAACGTTTATATCGAAGTTTTTTTTATTACTATCAATCCAGATTTTAAGATAATAAAATCCGACAAAAAAAAGAAGATTGAAAAGGGTAATAATGCTAGCTAAATTACCAATTACAATTAACAAAGTAATTATTATTGTATTTATACCTTTATGTTTATAACCTAAGGACAAAACAAATTTATAGCAATATAAAATAAATGCAAAAATTGTTAACATATTAAAGATTATCAAGTATCGTGTTACATCGATTGATTGAATTAAAAAAGTATATGGTATCCCATAAACAAAACTTGAAAAAGGCGCTTTTAGCGGTACAATTTCACCTTTGTCATTTACAACAGTTCCTCTTGGCGCAAAAACTTGTTTATATTTGAGATTTAATTCCACATTATTATCTACTTGTAAAAAACCATTTTTGGCAATTTGATAGATAAAAAGGTTTTGTCCTGTTGCATCTGGAGCTGTTGAAATATCAAGTGAAAGAAAAAGTTGAAGAATAAGATTAATTGTTAAATATAATATAATAACTGCTAAAGCTAGCGTTTGTGATTTATTTGATCCCAAAAGAAAATTTACTTTGTTCATATTTTTAATAAAGTTTGGTAAAACTAGCCGAAGTTTTTTTTAAACTAAAAAAATCGCTGACTTTTTTTAGGTTCTTGTTTTTCATGCTTGGAAATTCTATAGAATTCATTTTTAATTCAATTATTTTATCTGCAATCTCCTCAACAGTATCTTCTTCAAAAAGAAATCCGTTTTCCTCATGAGTTATAAGTTCGGCGATGGAGGAGTTGTTGAATGCTATTACTGGTTTGCCGCAGGCCATTGCTTCTGCAACGGCGTATCCAAATCCTTCATGTCTTGAGGGGAAAAGTAAGGCGTCGCATTTGTTGTATTCCATAATGAGTTCTTCTTCTGATACTTTTCCTAAAGGAATCATATTGGGTAAGTTAAATTCTCGTGGAATTTTTGTTCTAAGACCGGAAGTGTAATATAGAACAAAATTGGATCCTAGCTTTGACATGATTTGAGGAAGAAGATCAGCACCTTTTCGTTTTGTGAGGTTGCCAACGAATAATAATTTAAAACGTGAATCAGAAGAGGAGATCTCAATTGGTTTATATTTATCAGTATCGATAAAGTTATAAATTACCTCAATAGGTAGTTCACCAAATGTTTCGATAAATGAAGTTTTCGTATAATTACTTACGGCGATGAGTTTGGTAGCATACTGTATAGATCTGCGAATATTAGTTTTTAAGATCAAATCATGAAAGATTTTTTGAGGAAGAGTAGTATATTTTCTATATTTTTTATCAAATACATTATGATGAAGAGTAAGATAGAGTGGTTTATTGCTTTCTTTAAAAACCCATCCATATTCGACATTGGAATGAACAATATCAGCTTGTGTTTTTTTATTCACAAATTTAAGTAACCAAGGAAAATATTGGAAATATTTTGGATAATATTCAATTTCAGAATCGATATTAACTCTTTTTAGAGCCTCGGAGAGCCTCTGAAAATAAATATCATTACCTGATCCAGCTTTTATTACTTTAAATACAACTTTCATAAAATTTTTTATATTTGGTAGTAACTGTTTCCCAATCAAATTTTTTATAGACATAAGCTCGTGCATTAGATTTTACTTGTGACATTCGTTCCGGATTTTTTAATACTTTGATTACTGTTTCTGCTATGTCGTAGGAACTTTTCTGTGGGACCAGAAAACCTGTTTTGTTATTTTTAATGACATCAGAAATTCCTCCAACAACAGTACCGATTGGTATCGCGCCACTGAAAGATGCTTCAACAAAGGTAAGACCTAACCCTTCAGTATCACCATCTTTTGTTTGAATTGACGGTCCGATAAAGATATCTGCTGTTGCATAATAATTAGGCAACTGTGCATTTGGGATTCCACCAACAAAAAAAACATTTTTTCTAATACCCAAAACATTTGTAAGTTTTTCCAAATCTATCTTTATTGTTCCTTCACCAATAATTAACAATATTGTTTTGGGGAATGCTTTAATAATGTCTGGCATTGCACGCAATAAATATTTGACTCCTTTCTTTTCTGCTAATCTTCCAACAAAGAGAAGAAACGGTCCATGTATAGTGAATTTTGTTTTTATTGATTTATCAAATTTATTTGTATTGAATAAGTTTGCATCAACTCCCATAGAAACAACATAAACGTCTAAATTGGGATCTATGATATGTATTTCTTTTTTGATTGCCGTACTTACAACAGTAATTTTGTCCGCATTTTTCAATATAGATTTTTTTATAGAATTTAAAAAATTATTTTGTAATCCAAATATATCTCCTCCGTGAACTGTCACAATATAAGGTATCTGAAACATTTTTTTTAAAATTAACGCAATTATGCCTTGCGGTATCAGCCAATGTGCATGAATTAGTTCTATATTCTTTTTTCTAACAAGATTGATGGCTGCTAGAATTTCAAAAAATATTAGCGTTACAGCTTGAACAAGCAGCCATTTATTCTTTTTTAAATTTGGTAAAATCCCGCCTCCATAACAAAGTTTTTGAAACGTCGCCGGCCAAAAATATTGAAACCGTCGTACGTTAATATTATCCATACATTCATTTTTTTTAGCTCCCGGAAAATGAGGGGCTAAAAGGAAAATGTCAAAGTCGTTTGTTAATCTCTTCTCCAATTCAAGAACAAACGGGGGCGTTGTATCATTCGCCCACCGGGGAAAAGTCGAAGCTAAGACGAGTATCTTTTTTCTTAACATCCTTTTCAATTAATTCTTCTTTCATTAATACTAATATTTCGAATCCTTTTGGCATATTCTAAAATTTTGTTATTGGTTTTTTCTTCTTCTCTTTGTGTTAGACTTATATCTTTCATTCTTCTGAGTACGTCTTCAGTAAGTCTTCTGTTGATTCCAATTAAATCACCGACAATACCCGTCATGAAAATTTGTACACCAACTACGATAAAGGCGGCTCCAAAAATGATTGACTGGATATGTCCTGTACCTTGACCTAATAAAAGAAAGTAAAAAAATCGTACTGTTGCTGCAAAACCTAATACTCCTATGAATAGACCCACGGCGAAAAAAACAGTTAGGGGACGGTACATGGTATACACGCGCAATAAAGTTGCTGCGCTTTGATGAATGTGCTGAAACATATTTCTAAATAAACGCGATTTACGTGTCGGTGGATTGGTAGTAACAGCAATACTAGCAATTGGGATACGCTTATATTCTGCTTGGATTATTGTTTCAATTGCATAAGAGAAGTCAGTTACAATGTTAAGCTGTAGTGCGGCATTACGAGAATATGCACGAAATCCGGATACAGCATCTGGAACATGTGATCCGGAAAGTTTGCGAACAACACTTGATCCAATTTTTTGAAGCATCTTTTTAAGTGGTGAAAAGTGTTTAATTTTTTCAGTTTGTCGATCCGCAATTACCATATCTGCGCTGCCATCAAGAATAGGAGTAATCAGCTGAGGTATTTTATCTTGAGGATACTGATTGTCCGCGTCAGTATTAACAATAATGTCAGCTCCGAGTCGTAGTGCGAAATGGATTCCGTCAGCGAAAGAACGGGCGAGTCCTTTGTTGGTTCTATGCCTAAGGATATGATTGACATGATATTTTTTTGCAATTTCATATGTTCTATCACTTGAGCCATCATCAATAATGAGAGTTTCAACGCTATCAACTCCCGTTATTTTTTTGGGTATGCTTTTTAAAACAAGTGGAAGCGTTTTTTCTTCATTGTAACAAGGTATTTGAACAATTAATTTCATAGGGTTTTTAAATCTTTATAGAAATAAAGTTTAACAATATATGAGCTATATTAATGTTGCAAAAAAGTAAGAATGAGGTGAGAATTTATCGTTCAAGCTTTATTTTAGCTTCAAGTTCTTTTAAAGTAATTTTATAAATAACCACTGGATATTTTTCTTCCTGAACAGTAGCGACATACTGAAATTTTTTATTAACCCAAAAAGAGGCAATTTTATTTTTTGATAAATTTTTATCTAAAAAGTTGGTGAAATGTGGAAAATCGTCATGCATTCCCATGTCTTCAATAATCAAAATTTTTTGATTCGATTGTACCGTATCGATAAAAATATATGGATATGTATCAGCAATGCTTTGAGTTGAGATATGTAGATGGTAATAATATGGTTCAGGATAAGAAGTAATAAGAAGATAATCATGGTTCGGTATATATTTTTTGGTCATCTCTGCAGCTTTGTCTTCATAAGAAATTTGATACCATGAAGGATCTTGTGAAGATTTTAATCCTACAGTTGTCATAACAGCTTGCAAAAAAATAAGGAAAGAAATAATTCCGTAAAAAATATATTGTTGCCTTTTACTTTTTGATGAAACTATTTTATAAGTTTTTATTAACCCGTAGCTGGCAGGAATGATAAGAAATGGAAGGAGATGGGTGACATAGCGTTCCATTTCAGGATTTATATAATAGTAGATGGAGAGAAGACAAGTACAGGCTATTAATGAAAAATATCCGATGATACGCGTTTCTTTTTTTTTTAACATGAGAAAAAATCCAATAACGGAGAAAATGTCCACCAAGATTTCGTGGGCAAAAAAGTTTCTTAGAAGTATTAGTAAAATTATAAATAAAAAAACAATGACAACATGTCCATAGTTAACGGCAAAATTTTTGATTGTTCTTGGTGAAAAGTAGATTGCAGTAGATAATACTAAAAATGAAGAAATTAGAATCCATACTCTTATCAATATTGCCTGCAATTGATACATGATAATCGTAAATGTTGACGGGAGAGGAAAAAGTAATTCTACGATTAAGACACATAGCAGCAAAAATATAAATAAAAATATAATACTGCGTTTCAGCGGGTATTTATTTAACAAAAGAAAAAAAAGTACAGGCACTAAAAGAATAATATATTCGTAGCGCGTAATAACCATTAAGAAGAACAATAACCCCAAAATGATATCTCGCCAATGGAACAAAGAATTTTTTGTTTTAACAACCGTAAAAAGATACCACAAGAAAAGCATCGTAAAAAACACCCCTGTTGTTTCAGTCATAAGAAACCCGCCCCATACAGTGTGGTTAAATGAGCATGCAATAAAGAGAGAGCCTGCCAATCCACATGCGTTTGATGAAAAAACACGTTTGATGAAAAAATATGCAAGAGGAATTGTGAGAATCCCAGCCACAAAAGCAATACTTCTTGCAGAAAGTGTCATATTGTGGGTGATTATTGTTACTGCATCGATAATAAGTGGATATCCAGGATGTGTCCAGGAAAAAAAATCCGGATATACCATGCCGTTTGATCCTAAGTAACCTAGCACACTGTGATAATTTATTATATTAAGTGCGACAATAAGACTCTGGTAGGAATCAGGGTATACTTTGAAAGGAGAAATATTCTCGAGTCGGAAAAATATTCCAATAAGAGTGATTATAATTAGTAACAGTGGAGATAAAGTTTTATTAAAAACAAATAAATATTTTTTCATGAGGATATATGCTTGCTAAGATAGCAGGTATATAGAGAGATAGCAAATGAATATATTTAACTAAGGATTGGTTTTTTCAAAAGGTTACTGATGCATTCCTCACAGTATATTTCTTTAAGATGAGCAGACATAAAATGTTGAAATGCCTCAAGACGTTTTTCTTCAAAACGCTCTTCTTTTTCCTTTTTGTCTGTTAATTTATTAATTTTTTGATCTTTCATAATTATTAATTTTAATATATTCCATTTTTTCTTTTTTTACTTGATAAATTTATGACCTAGTCCTGACGAAAAAGCGTGCTATACTAAATAAAGAGTATGAAAAATCAGTATTGGTTTAAAGCAAATAAATCAGGCTACGGTTGGCATCCAGCAAATTGGAAAGGATGGACAATACTTGGATTATATGTCGTTTTTCTTATCTACTCCTTTATTGAAATACATCTTCAATCACATTCTGTTAGTGATACTCTAATTGCTTTCTTTCCGCGGTTTTTGCTTTTCAGCGCGCTTCTCACGATCGTTACCTATCTGAAAGGAGAATCAATTACCTGGGGAGCAAAAGGAAAAGATCAACATAAAATCCCCTAAATACTAAGTTGTCAATAATTGACCACTTGTTCTATGTAAGAGTTTTGTTATAATTGTGTTAGAGAATCATTCATGCTTACTTTACGACAAATAAAAGAAGATATTTCAGGATTCGGGAAATCGAGTCAAACACAAAATCCACCCACAGATAAAGAACTGCAAGAAACAAGTGCCTACGTGCAGAAAAATACTGTTCACGCACGCGAAGGAAGAAAATGTGTTGATGGAAGATATCCACCTGATACTGCAAAAGGAATGCTTGCGCGAGCAGGTGGTGATTGTGGTTATGTCATGGCGCTTATGGCAATTAACCGAAAGGAAAAATTGCAGCTAAGTCCTGAGCAATGCTTCAATGTTGTATATAAAGTTATCGATCAAAAAATGCACGGAGCGTTTTGTATCCATACTGATCATCATGCAGATCCTGATCACGAGATTGGCAATAAAGAAATGCACCAAACCCTCATCGGCTGTGGACATCTTTCTAAAGCTGCTTCACAATGGCGTCTCCGCCAGCCATATGATATAGAAAGTGGGGATGTCAAACGGATTATTTCTTATGCCAGAAATCTTGCTGATATTGATGATAATGTTGAGATGATTAATTTGGCGGGCGAACATGCTGAACGGGGAGTTTTAGTAGTTGATGATGCGGAATATACGGTAAATGCAATGGATCCAAAGACTCATCTAATGTATTTTATTTATGATAGAAAACGCGATGAAGAATTTATGAAGAGGCTGGTAAAAGCAATGGCGATCCCAGGCGTGACGTTTGATGCGATGAAAAAGGAAGCAGATATCCAACTCCAAGCGACGCTTCATAACCTCGCGAAAGGATTGCCGATGTATACGGTCTCATATAAAGATAAAAAACCACAAGTAACATATCTCGCAACCATAAATTGAACTCTTCGTTTTTTTCCCGTTTGATATATACATTTTTATGATTCACCTTAACGTTTATGGGGTTGCAGTGGCAGAAATAGGACGATTAAGAACAGGGGTTATAAATGCAGATGACGAAGCAACAGGGGGAAGTGAATTGGTTATCATCAATCGCAAACTGCTTGATTTTTTTAGAAGATCACGTCCTTCACCTGTCCTGATAAGTGATCTGGGAAGAAATGAAAGCTCGGTTGTATTTTGTAAGGCGTAAGGATTGAGGCTGAGTGTAATAACTGCTAGAGTAGAGGATTCAGAGTTAATGCAGTCAGCGGATGTTTGATCATCAGGACAGCGCAGAGCGTAGGAGATTCTTCCTCCGACGGGATCAATTTCCTGTAAAGCAATTATTGGTTTTTTAAAAAATTTTCCAGGGTTTATCGTATCAATTGTTACTTCTGTTGGATCATACGCAATCTCCAGTTGTGCGACACTAGGTTGGGGGTTCGGATTGTGAATCATAACAGCAACCGTTAGCGTCTGTCCTTCTTTTACCGATTCTTGGGTGGCTCCAAAAGACAAAGTTGTACGCGCGGGTTCAAAACGCGAAATGATAGGTTTTTCAAGAGATGTTAGTATCGGATTTTGTTGTTTTACGTACATGATGAAGAGTAATAATCCGCCGAAAATAAGAAGAATGATAAGAAGTGTTATGGTAGTTTTTGACATGAGCATATTGTAATATGTTTATTTTCGCTTGTCGAGTTAAATATTTACAGATATTATATAAGAACTTTAGTCTCCTGGTTGTGTGGAAAGTTCTCGGAGGAATAGGTTGTAATCGAATTGATTAACTGACCCATCATCGTTAAAGTCTGTCTCTAATTGGGTTGTTGGATTACAATTTGAAGCGGCAGTCAGATCGCTATAGCAGCCAAGCAGTAAGTTGTAGTCGAGAATATTTAGCTGATTATCGTTATTGGCATCACCTGCGACAAGCTCAACTGTCGGGATTTGATTGACCTGATCAGGCACCAAATGCTCTATCCCTGGAACCAAACGAGTCAAATGATAATCAGAGTGCACTTTTATCGTATAACTGCCATCTGAAATTGGAGTAGTTGTTGAAACAGTCCCTGCAAAACTTCCGCTGGCGCTGCTGTATTGAATAGTTCCTTCTGCTGTTGCTACTAAATTATTGTTGACATCAAAAATTTCAGCCCAAGCATTTCTTGTTGGATGAAAAGGTGTTTTGTTACTCAATGAAGATGCAGTCGGATTGACGTTATCTCCAGCATTTCCAACGCCATCCATTAAGACATTCAGTGCAAGTAACGTTCCGCTGGGTGTAGCACTTGGAGACGGTGAGTTTGGTATGGGAGTAGGCGTTGGTGTCGGAGTTGCTGTTGGGACAAGTGTTGGAGTAATTTCTTTATCACCGAAATTCTCATTGGTAACCGCGTTGCCATTAGTCATCGTAAAAGCCAAATTACTACCGCTTGCTGGAAGGGTTTGTAGCCAGCCTGATGGAAGCGTTTGAGAAAGAGTATATGAGCCATTACAGACATTCTGGAAAGAATATGTCCCATCACTGCTTGATGAAATACTTTGCGTCGACGTTGATGACCCCTGTGGAATAAGTTGGATAAGAATCCCCGGTATTCCTGGATCAGATGGATCGAAGATGCCGTTGCCTGCGAGATCATTGAATACTGTTCCGGAGATAGATCCTCCTTCGATAATTTGTGATATTTGACTGTAAATATCATTCAGTTGATCTGTTGTTGGACTGAAGAAATATTGTCCTCCGGTGCTTTGCGCCAGATTGGTGAGAAATGTGGAATCAACATCTTGCCCCAGACCGATTGTGTAAAAGATAGTCCCATTTGTTTTGTATGCATTTTCTGCAGCGGTAAGTGCTGCTTGTTCGGCAGTAGATGCGCTGACTTGATTACTGCTTCCTTCAACGGTATTCGCGAGACCATCTGTCAAAAGAATTACTGCGTTTTTGACACCTGTTCGTTTGTCCGTTGTTATTTCCTGTGTTGCTTTATCAATTCCGCATTGGGCACAGGTACTCCCATTTGCTTTGAGTGCATTCACTTGGCTGGTGACAGTTCCAAAAGAAGAGGTGAGAGGACTATCCAGTGTTGCAGTTGTTGCGAAATTTACTAGTCCGATCCGATTGTTTGCAGCTCCTGAGACAATATTGATAAAATTATCAGCTGCTGTTATCGCGTTTGATATTTTTGTTCCCGATGTCCCTTCTTGATCATTCATACTTCCTGAGGTATCCATAACGAGCATTGTGTCGCCAGGGGACGTGCCGCAGCTTGTTTGAGGTTTGTTTATTTGAATAGTAACTGGTGTTGTGTTGGCAATGACGTTTTCATCATACGAGGAATTGTTGCTTACAGAAAGTGCCTGGGAATCCGAGGCGAAGCCAATAGAAGAGGTTGATGAGCTGTCATTATCTAATGCTTTTAATTCAAGTGTTCCGACTTTGGTTTTTGTCTTAATTGCGTTTGCAAGATTTGAACCAATAGAAAGCGTTGCAGTTATGCTTCCATTTGATGAAACTGGTCCTTCGACAACTTGGGGAAAAACACTTTGATTGGGAATAAATCCGCCGGCAAGTTCAAATTTGGTTGGATCATAGGTCATATCCAATTTTACCAATGAAACACTATTTGCTCCCGGGTCGACATAAACATCCAAACTAAATGTACTGCCAGCAGGTATTTCTACAGTAGAATTTGTTGAGGAGACACTTGATTGATAGGAAAGATCAACTGTCTTTTCAGCATTACTTTTTGTAGATACTTGTTTTTGTGAATAGTACAGTGTAATTGGAAGAATAATGAGTGCTAAAAGAATAAACCCACCAAGGAAAATCGTTCTTTTTCGTATTGTGTTCATAAAACTGTTCACCATTAGCATAATGAATGGTAGCTTTAGGTGTCAAGGGTACAAAACAAAAATGTTATTAGGGCGCGAGTTCTTGAGAAATAGTTTGTTCTTCGTCGACAAATTCAGGGGCATTAAGCAGAAAATCAAGCCGTGAGGTGATAGAAAGTGATGGATATAAGGCATTACCTGCGCATAGATTACGATTGTTCTGAAGCGTCCCGCCTGTTCCTTCAGCATTAACGACAATAGCACCGCCAATATTGAGTCTCAAATCACATGTTCCAGGCATAGTAGAATCAGTAATGAAGGAGTTTCCTGCAACATACCAGCCATCAAGATTTGAGGTGGTAACGGTTTGAGCTGAACCAACATTTGCTGTTATTATAATGTTGTTTGCCGTTGAGAAGGTAGCTGTTGAACCTGCTGGAATTTGGATATTACCGTCAATTGTAAGATTTCCGTTGATTAGAAAAACATAGTTTTCGTTGGCAGGGAAGGTGTAACCGTTGAGAGTGACATTGCCATTTGCGGTATAGATCGCATGTCCTAGGTTGGCAGGAAGCGTGCAGTTGGTAATATTGCAGACACTTGAAAGAGCTATCTCTGGAATCTGTGCTGTTTGTGCTTTTTGGTTGAGATAGGTATAGGAGGTGGCTATCTGGCTTTGTGAAGCATATACTTCAGGATAGGTTGCCCCTCCTGCAACTTGGTTTGTTGTTGATGCTTGCCCGTCGCCAAAATTCGCGTCTGTATTTCCAGTAAAAGCAACTCCAGGATTTGTGCATGAAGCATTAGTGATAATTGCCTGATGCGCTGTAGGGACTTGATCAATGATGCCATTGTCATTTCTTATATCACCGCAGGTTGATTGTATCCAAGGGACGTTATCGATAATGCCAAAGTCAAGATTAACGATATTGCCATTGTTGCAGGCTGCACCCGGAGCAGCATTCACATTACATGTATATCCAACATTAACTTGGAAAGCAGGTGGCGGTCCGTCTATCGGTGATGTCATGTACCAGATAGGGGGAGGATTCGGTAGTGCATAAGAAATAGTGAATGGGCCGGTAATCAACTGATTAACTGTGTATGCTCCATTACCCGTAGTAAACGGGGTTGGGGGATTAGGTTGAAAGTTGCTGATGCCGAGTAACGTAGCAAGATATCCAAGATGTGAAGCTTGGGCTGTATAATTTACTTCTCCGGCTTCTTCAATGCCGTCAATGTTGGGATCAATAAAGACATTCCCTGACACGGAGAAAAGTTTGGTGACACCAAAATCAATTCCTACTGCATCAGGTCCTACCGTAACATTTTGCGTGGTAACTGTTGTGTTGGTCCAGCCGTTGGGAATGGTAAGGACGACAGGATGCGTTCCTCTTCTCAAATGGGCTGCGTAAGGGATGGTATAATCACCGGCACCATTTGTGTTAACCGTATACCCATTTGATGTAATCGCTACTCCTCCTACTCCAGCATTCCCATTGTATGGATCAGTGACAACTCCTGATACGGAGAAGACCCGAGCGACATCAAATTCTACGCCCGTTCTATCCGGTCCGACGGCAAAGGCAATTGTTGGTGGATTTGGATTGATAGCGATATAGTTAGCTGGCAATGCTAAGGTACAGGTTACCTCTCCTCGTCTGAAATGATCACCATAGGGGAAGGTGAAATTTCCTCCGGTTAAGGTTGCTGTTTCTCCACCGGGTCCATTGTCGGCACAGGTCACTGCAATATTTGGGGTACCGTTGCCATCAACATCGACGATTTCTCCGGAGATAGAGAAGACTCGGGCGACATTAAAATTGACACCTGTTCTATCTGGGCCAACCCCAAACGCAATAGTCGGTGGGATTGGATTAATGGCGATATAGTTAGCTGGCAATGCCAAGGTACAGGTTACTTCACCTCGTCTGAAATGGTCGCCATAGGGGAAGGTGAAATTTCCTCCGGTTAAGGTTGCTGTTTCTCCACCGGGTCCATTATCAGCACAGGTCACGGGAATAGCAGGGGTGCCATTGCCATCGACATCAGTGATGGTTCCCGTAATGGAGAAGACTCGGGCAACCGTGAAATTAACTCCCGTTTTATCCGCTGTCAGAGCAAACGCCGGAAGTGCACCACTTGCAGGATTGATGGCGATATAGTTTGCTGGTAAATTTAAGGCACAGGTTACATTTCCCCGTCTGAACTGTGAGCCGTAGGGGATAGTGAAATTGCCACCGCCTTCCGTTGCTGCTCCTTGCCCTCCTGCTAGTCCTGTTTTAGTGTCAGTGCAGGTGACAGAAACGGTAGTGGGAGTTCCATTGCCATCGACATCGGTGATACTTCCTGTAATCTGGAAGACTCGGGCAACCGTGAAATTAACTCCCGTTTTATCCGCTGTCAGAGCAAACGCCGGAAGTGCACCACTTGCAGGATTGATGGCGATATAGTTTGCTGGTAAATTTAAGGCACAGGTTACATTTCCCCGTCTGAACTGTGAGCCGTAGGGGATAGTGAAATTGCCACCGCCTTCCGTTGCTGCTCCTTGCCCTCCTGCTAGTCCTGTTTTAGTGTCAGTGCAGGTGACAGAAACGGTAGTGGGAGTTCCATTGCCATCGACATCGGTGATACTTCCTGTAATCTGGAAGACTCGGGCAACCGTGAAATTAACTCCCGTTTTATCCGCTGTCAGAGCAAACGCCGGAAGTGCACCACTTGCAGGATTGATGGCGATATAGTTTGCTGGAAGGTCTAAGTGACAAGTTACGTTTCCTCGTCTGAAATGATCGCCATAGGGAATAGTGAAATTCCCTCCAGTTACCGTCCCTGCTGCTCCTCCAGGTCCAGTATCCGTGCAGGTCACGGGAACTGCAGGGGTGCCATTGCCATCGACATCGGTGATACTTCCTGTAATCTGGAAGACTCGGGCAACCGTGAAATTAACTCCCCCTTTATTGGGGCCGACAGTTACCCCTTGAGCAGTAGTACCTATACCAATATAGTTCGCAGGGAGATTTTCAGACACTGTATACGTTCCGGCCCGTATGTCACAATTATATCCAAATGTATATGCTCCTCCTGAAGTACCGCACCCATCTACATTCACAGGAATAGCAGGCGTTCCATTGCCATCCACATCGGTGATATTTCCTGAAATTGTATAATAGGGAATGCAGACTCCACCGGCACATGCCCAGGAAGGATAAGTACAACTATTAATTGTACATGCTTCAGTGGGAGCACCGACTTCATTACAGGTGCCGCCGCCTGTATATGCCGTATAAGTACAGTATTGATAGCCATTGTTGGCGTTACACGTTGTATTGGTTCCAACTCCTTGACATCCTCCACAGACTATGCCGGTATTACAATTTGGTGGAGGATAAGGTACACAACAAAAACTATCTCCCGCACCGTCACAGTAAGCGACTGGATCTTCACCACCGCAAAGTGGGGTCTCTGTATTGGGGTGGCAAGTACCACCCATCGCAGTACAGTCTGCAACAGTTTGCGCATAAGCTGGCAATGGATTAATAATTGCTATGATATTGTTAGGTATAATGTTCGTGAACTGAAACACAAAAGAAACAAAAAAAAGAGTAGTTAAAATTATGTTGGAAAGAAGTAATTTGATAATCTTCATATATCAAGCGTACTTAAATAAATAATAGGGTGTCAATAGTTGAACTATTAAGGAATAGAAAAAACTACGACCCGACTATCCTTACTATCATTTGCGTTAAATTTAAAAAGTTTTACTCCTTTAGGTTGAAATTCATAAATAATTTGGGCAACTTGAGGAGAAGCTACTTTCGTATTGGTTGGTATCATTGTTATACTGCTTGCATTATCCCAAATGAGTTTTCCTTTTTCTCCCTGAAGAATTTGATAAATAAGATAGAGATTATTTACCGTTTGTCTTGCCGGTATTTGTGTGGTCAAAAGTGGATTTTTACCGGGTATCGTAACAGACTTGTGAGAAAGAGAAGAAACAATCCAATTATAAGGCACATATCCAAAAATATCTGCTGGCATAAATAGCTTTCCTGTTGCCATATCTTGAAAGTAAAACATTCCAGGGATAAGAGTAGTGTGACTTGTGTTATTAGTAACGGACATATCAAATTCAATATATTTAAAATTTTTATTGGGCTTATCACCACTAATAGTAGGATCTTTTATAAACTTCTCAAAATTTACAGTAAAACCGGAAGCAATCCCTATACCGTTTATGGGTGGATTGATTGGTGTAGGTGTGGAAGTATTGATACTCTGTGAGTTATTTTTGTTTTGTGTATGTGAAAACAGAGAGAGTGAAGGGAATAGTGGATGTTTGAAAGAAGAGCGATGATAAAGAAAAACATATCCAAGTTCTCCCAAAATCAGAATAAAAAGCAAGACAGCTATAATACTGAATATCTTATTAGTATTTTTTTGCTTTTTGTTTTTTTCAGAAGATATAGCTGGAAGAGTGCTATTTCCTGAAGTAACAGGCTGCTCAGGAGGTGTTGGGGTGTTTTGCATTTGAGTCGTATTAGTCTGTTGGTCATTCATATTATTTGATATTGTTTATTTATTAACAGGAGTGAAGACAATTTTATAGGGAGCTCCAAGTACTGACGGATCTGCTGACCATTGTGTACATTGCAGATTTCGTTTTGCATTGCTGTTAAATCCGGGAATGCCGTTTGCCTGCATCACACTGTTGATCGTATCATTATCCGTTTCCGGCATTGAAGATCCTTTCGTCTGTGAACCAACCCAGATATAAACGAGTGATCCGTCTGCGAGTAAATTTATTGTCTGTGTACTTTGTGATGAAAATTCTCCATGGACAGTGTCTCCTTTCATATAATATGTTTCGGTAATGCCACTGGCATCCAATGCAGTACACTTTTGTGTCTTTCCTGTATAAAAAATACTGCTCAGCGTTTTAGAACTGGAGATAGATGATACTAGTGATCTTGCTGAGGGAGTAGTTGTCATGTGTATTCTTTTATAAGATAGATAACTGATCATTCCTACAAGGATAAGAATTACGATAATAAGTACAAAAAGTTGGGCACGCCGGTTTGCCATAGAAATAGATTCCTTATATGTATGTTTGCATATTGGCACAAAAAATGCAATTACTGTCCTGGCTGTGTGGAAAGTTCCCGAAGGAAGAGGTTATAATCGTCTTGGTTTACCGAACCATCATCGTTAAGATCACTTGCAACTTGTTGCGCAGGAGTACATGAAACCGCTGCAAGTAGATCGCTGTAGCAGCCGATGAGAATATTATAATCCAAAATGTTTATGGTATTATTACTATCAATATCTCCCGCAACGAGTGCAACAGATGTAATAGTATTATCTGTCCCTGCAGTAATTGTTTGTACGCCGGTAATTTGTTTTCGGAGATGATAGGGTGTTTGTACCTTTATCAAATATTGTCCTGATGGAAAACCTTCAGAGATTGGAATATCTCCTGTATATGCGCCGACACTAGAATTGTACGTAAGTGTTCCTGTTCCGCTGGCAATTAAGTAGTTACTTGTTGTATAGGCTGTTATACTAGCATCTATTGTTTGATGTACAGGTTCCTTATTGCTCAGAGAGCTTGCTGTCGGATTGGTATTATCGCCTCTGTCCCCAATGCCATCAAGAAATACTGTCATATTCATTGTTGTTATTGAAGGTGTGGGAGTTGCCGTTGGTTGCGGAGTGGGTGTCGGCGTCGGTGTTGCTGTCGGTTCTGGAGTAGGAGTTGGCGTTGGAGGTGCAACAATATTGCCAAAATCTTCATCGGTAATAGCATTGCCAGTGGTGATATTTATAGTATAGGAATTGGGATTAACCGGTACGGTTTCTTTCCAACCCGATTGCGTCACTTCGCTAAGTGTATACGTACCGTTGCATAAGTTTGGAATCATAAAGGAACCTGTGCTATCAGTTGTGTATGTTTGTGTCGTGGAAGAGCCTTGTTTGGTAAGGTCGACTGTCCATCCGGAAAGTTTTTGTTCTCCCGTATCAAGTTTGCCGTTATTATTTGCGTCATTGAATACATATCCGCTGACTGAACCTTGTGCAATAATTTGTGAAATCTGATTGTAAATATCATTTAGGTTGTCAGTCGTCGGTGGGAAGTAGTATTGTCCTCCTGTTGATGTCGCGAGTTGTTGGAGAAAACTCGTATTTACATCACTGCCAAGCCCTATGACAAAAATAATTGTATCGTTTGCATTGTGGGCATTTGTTGCTGCTGTAAGAGCTGCTTCTTCGGCAGTTGATTCACTGACTTGGCCATTTGTTCCTTCAATATAATTTGCAATTCCGTCTGTCAGCAGGACGATAACATTTTTGTCGCCGCTTCTTTTCCCTGAGGTGATTGCCTGGCTTGCTTGATCAATCGCGCATTGGATACACGTATCTCCTGATGCTTTCAGTGTATTAATTTGACTTGTAACACTTGCAAAATCAGTCGTGAGAGGACTATTAGTCGTTGCAGTAGTTGAGAAGGAAGTAAGACCTACTTCATTTTGCGGATTTTCAGCTGTTAAGTTAACGAAATTGTCAGCAGCAGTTATGGCATTGGATATTTTTGTTCCTGATGAGCCATCCTGTTCGCTCATACTTCCTGAGTGGTCAATAATAAGCATTGTGTTACTTGTTGCTTTACTACATACGGGAGGGGTTGGTGTTGCAACAGCAGTCTGAGCATGCCCACTGATGGTCTGCTGATTTTTTATGTTGGAAATAATGATCGGCGTCACGATCAATAAATAGGCAATCCCAACAAGTGTTAATGATACAACTTTCTTTTTATCTCGAAATCGTTTCATAGTTCTTTAATCACCATTCTGGACTGACAATTCTCTTAAGAAGAGATTGTAGTCTGTACTATCTATAATGCCGTCATCATTTAAATCAACATCCTGCGTGGGTTGATGTATTTGACATGCAGATGTATTGTATGTGGAGTTCGGATCACTCATTTGAAGAGGATTAATCTCTCCATAACCGCAATCGAGAAGTGCATTGTAATCAAGAATATTAAGGACATTATCATTATTAGTATCTCCATTGACAAGTTGTACTGACGGGACTTGTGTTGTTTGATTTGCGACAATTTGTGCAATTCCAGGTACTAATTTTCGCAAATACCTATCGGTTTGAACCTTAACATAATAATTCCCTGATGGAACTGTTGAAGGTAGCCCAACAACTCCTACGAAGTCTCCGGAAGCATTGGCATAGGTGATAGTCCCTGAACTGCTTGCAACAAGATTGTTGTTTGTATCAAAAACTTGGACGTTGAGATTTCTTTGTGGATGTAAGGGGTTTTTGTTGCTTAAACTATTCCCTGTGGGATTTGGATTATCTCCTGCGGCGCCAACACCATCGAGTAACACGGTAAAGCTAAGTGCAGTGCCAGTGATAGTTTGCGAGGGAGAAATGCTAGGGGAGCCTGTCCCACTGATAGAGACAACAGCAGGTACTGTCGTTGAAAGGACATTCTCGCTTGCTTGATCGTTACTGCCTGAAGAAAGTGCTTCACTTAGAGTACCAAATGAAATTGTTGTTGTGCTGCCATTTGTTCCTCCGACAGCTTTAAAGTGTAGCGTGCCGATTTTGGTACTTTGTGTGATAACATTGGTTGGATTTGACCCGATAGAAACGGCTTGAGCGATCGATCCTGAATTTAATACAGGGCCTTCAATATTGGCAAAAATTTCATTGTTCAAATCAACAGGATCAGATGTGACAAGTTGCACTTTGGTAGGGTCGTAGTTTATTTGGTAGCGAACAAATGTGACAAGATTGTTTCCCGGATTAACATATAGGTCAAGATTGATAGTGCTTCCGACTGATGTTTGAATCGGACTTGTTGTGGACGATGTAGGCATAAATGAAAGTGATGTTGATGCGGAGGCGTGTGTTGCTGTCCGTTGTTGTTGGGAAAGGACTGAAACCGTTATGGGAATACTAATAAAAAGTGCAATAAGCACAACACCAACAATAACTTGTCTTTTACTGAAATTCTTCATATAAAGAAAACAATGCGCACATTTATCGTATATAAGAACAGCTTGGGTGTCAAGGATTATTAAGAGGTAATTGTTGATTGTTAATTGTAATTTGTTGTGCTACACTTTTTTCATGATTCTTTCAGATCAGGATATTAGAAAAGCCCTTGCCAGCAAACGAATCGTTATCAAACCGACTCCTGATTTGGATCATCAGCTTGGCTCCTGTTCGATAGATTTGCGTTTGGGAAATACATTTAGGGTTTTTGATTACAGTAAATATCCATATATCGATCCTGCAAAGAAAGATTACAGCAACGAAATAACCAAAGTAATAAAAGTTCAAAAAGATGGCAGTTTCATTATGCAGCCTGGAGATTTTGTATTAGCAGTAACACTTGAGCATGTAAAGATTCCTGCGGATCTTATGGGGAGACTTGAAGGAAGATCTTCGTTAGGGAGGCTGGGCTTGGTTGTTCATTCAACAGCGTCCGTTTTTGATCCAGGCTGGGATGGTAAGCCTGTTTTGGAACTGGGGAATTTGGGAAGAATGGCAATCAAATTGACTGCGGGAATGCGAATTTGCGCGATGACATTTGAAGAGTTATCCTCTCCCGCAAATATTCCCTATACAAGTAAAAAATTTGCAAAATATAAATTTCAACAAGCACCGGAAGAGAGTAGGATACACGAAGACAAATGAAGTATCACGTAGAGTTGGACATTGATTTTAAGAGAAATGCTTCAAAAGGATTATATATTGCAATTGAAGGAATTGACGGGAGTGGGAAGACAACGCAAGTTAAGAGATTAGCTGATTATTTCAGCAAACTTGGGAGGCAAGTTGTTCTCACACGAGAGCCACGGTATACAGGAGAAGGACTAATAAGTAAGTTAATTCGAAAAATTCTTCAAGGAAAAACAAAAATCCCTCCGGTGGCATTTCAATATCTTTTTAGTGCAGATCGCGAGATGCATCATGAGGAGCTTATTCTGCCTTCTTTGCATCAAGGAAAAGTTGTTGTTTCGGATCGTTGTTTTTGGTCAGCAATTCCTTACGGCATTATGGATAGAGGAGGAGCATTTGATAGCAATAGTATAGAATATCTGCTCATTAGTCAGAGTATTCTCTCTATGTATCATCAATTTACTGTTCCTGATACAACATTTTATCTTGATATTCCTTTGACAGTTGCGATGGAAAGACTTCACAAGACGCATACTATTAATTCGATTTATGAAGATGAAGAAAAACTAAGAAAGACAATTGAAGGCTATCAATGGCTCTTGCGCGAATTTAAAAAAGAATTTACAATCATTGATGCAAATCAGCCTGTAGATAAAGTCTCAGAGGAAATTTTAGCAAGGCTTAAGAAATAAGAAGTATGGTACTTGGTCCAAAAGCATTACTACAATTAGTTAAAAAAATTAAACTCGTAGAGAATTTAAGCGAGCGAGAGCTAACCAATCCAGAAGGCGCTGGTTTTGATTTGCGTCTTGGGGAAGTCTATAAAATTTCCGGCACCGCGTTTTTGGGTGAGACACATCGTAAAACACCAGATATAACCTCAGTCATAACGTATGACGAGAAGAAGCAACAATCTATCAAAATAAAACCAGGAGACTACTTCTTGGTAAAAACAATTGAAAAAATAAATCTTCCAATTAATTTATCGGCAGTCATTTTACCAAGAACTACCACTTTTCGATCCGGGCTATTCTTACGGACAGGTCCTATTCAGCCAGGTTATTCGGGAGAATTGACATTTGGTTTGAAGAATGAAGGGCCTATTACTGTTGAAATTGAAATGGGCGCACGGTTTATGCACGTTATATTTCATGAAATAAAAGGTGAAGGTAGCAAATATCGCGGTCAGTGGCAAGGCGGTCGGGTTTCCGCAACGAAAAAAGAAAAGCAGGTTTAGTTTACATTTTTATGAAAAGGTACCCCGAACCGATCGTAGGAGCATTTATCTTCAATGCAAAGGGCGAATTATTCCTTATGAAATCACATAAATGGAGCGATATGTATGTTATTCCTGGGGGACATATTGAAATAGGGGAAACAATGAACGATGCATTATATCGAGAAGTAAAAGAAGAAACAGGTCTTGCTGTTTATGACCCGCAATTTATTTGTTTTTGGGAATTTATTGAAGGAAAAGAATTTCATAAAAAGAAACACATGATATTTTTTAATTTTTCCGTCAAAACAAAAGAACAAAACATCACATTAAATAATGAAGCACAGGAATATCTCTGGATTGACCCTAAGGAATCATTACAGCTTCCATTAAACAAACACACCAGAATGACTCTCGAACAGTATATTTTGAAAGGTAAAAGTCTATGAAAATCGCAATTATCGGCAGTATGCAATTTGCCGAGGATATGGTAAAGATAAAAAAGCAGCTTGATGAACTTGGCCATACTGCAGAAGTTCCGCTCGGGACAGCATCTCATTTAAAGGATAAAGAATTTGTTGATAATTTAGATGACAATTTAGAATGGTGTATCACCAATGACATTATGCGAAGGAATTTCCAGCAAGTGGCAGAAAGCGATGCAGTTTTGGTTTTAAATTACAAACGAAACGGCATTGAAGGATATATCGGAATTTCGGCTCTTATGGAGATGGGAGTCGCGCATTATCTAAAAAAGAAAATTTTTCTTATCCAACATACTCCCGATTACAAAAATGCTCGTTGGGCACATGAAGTGGCGATCATGCAGCCAACAATTATCAAAGGAGATTTGACAAAGATTAAATAATGAAAACATATCAAACATATATTTTTGATCTTGATGGAACAATTACAGATACCATGAGTGTATGGCTTGGTATTTTTAGAGAAGGATTACTAAATTTTGGAATTATCCCGCCTGATGACAAAATCCTATCAGAATATACTCATGACTGGAATGAATTAGTAGGGCTTGGGCTTCCAAAAGAAAAAGTTTCAGATTTTTCACGATTTGCCTATAAGCTTGCAAATGAACGCCTTCCTAAAGCTCCTTTGCATATAGGTGCTTTAAAAATGCTCAGTTCTCTTAAAAATCAGAATAAACGGATTGCAATATTTTCAACACTGGATCGTCCAATTTTTGAACCAGCAATGCAGCATCGTAATCTTTATCAATTTGCAGAAGTTGCTATAGCAGGAACGGATGTTCCTCATCGAAAACCACATCCTGATGGAATATTGAAAGCTTTGGATGATTTGGCAGTCCCCAAAGCAAACTATTACAGTGTTGTCTATATAGGTGATAAAGATACTGATATACAAGCTGCTCATAATGCAGGGGTAGATGGCATTTTATATTATCCTCCCTCACATCAGCAGATATATGATCTTAATGTATTTAAAAAATATAAACCTGAATACATCATCAATAATTGGCAAGAGTTATTAACAATATAAGACAGTGTTATTTTCCTACTTGTTCGTTTTTATGGAATAGTATATAAAATAGCTTATGCAATCTTCTTCAGTAAAGCATCCTGAATATCAATATCTCAGTCTCGCAAAAGAAATTCTTAAAGACGGAATTAAACAAACTGACAGGGGAACTGGTGTCTCAGATTATAGTTTGTTTGGTCGCCAAAGTAGATATGACTTGTCTGAAGGATTTCCGCTCCTCACTACAAAAAAAGTGTATTGGAAAGGCGTTGTAGAAGAATTGTATTGGTTTTTTTCAGGACAAACCAATATCAAATATCTCGTCGATAACAATGTCCATATTTGGGATGATTATCCATATAAAATTTACAAAGAAAAAAATCCTAAGATAACGATGACAAAAGAGGAATTTATCGAAAATATCCATACCGATAATGCTTTTGCCAAAAAGTGGGGAGAACTGCCAAAAATTTATGGCGAAATGTGGAGACGATGGCCAACTCGCAAGAAGGGGAAAACGATTGATCAGCTTCAGTGGGTGGTTGATGAAGTGCGTTCTGACCCAAATGCACACAATGCGATTGTTAATTCGTGGAATCCGGAATATCTCTACACAATGGCTGATAAAGAAGATGCTTCCCGATTCCCAATTTGTCACAATATGTATCAGATCAGCAATCGCGCTGGCAAACTTTCTCTGATTTTGTATCAACGAAGTTGCGATCTTTTTCTGGGTGTGCCGTTTAACATTGCAAGCTATTCGCTGCTTGCACTTGTTCTGGCAAAGGTGTTGGATTTGGAGCCGGGAGAATTTATTCACGATTACGGAGATGTCCATATTTATGAAAATCATGTGGAGCAGTTTAAAGAGCAATTAAAAAGAGAACCCCGGCCATTTCCCACAGTGAAGTTGGTTGGCAAGATAAAAAAACTTTCTGATTTTACGCCGGATAAAGTAGTTCTGGAAAATTATGATCCACATCCAACCATCAAGGCAGAGTTAACTGTTGCTGGAGGATATTATCAAGGGAAGAGCCCAGTCGCTCTTTCCACCACGCTCGTTAAAGCCAAAAAATGAAAATTTTTGTCACCCATGCAACGAAGTCCAATTTTCAAGAAGAGCTTTACAAACCTTTGCGTGAATCATCGCTAAACAAAAATCATGAGATATATCTTCCTCAGGAGCATGGCAGGAAAACGATTACAAAGGAATTTGTTCAATCGTGTGATCTTATTATCGCGGAATCTTCTTTCCCTTCTACGGGACAAGGAATAGAATTAGGATGGGCTGATATCTACGAGATTCCAATTCTTTGCATTTCCAAAAAAGGAATAGAACCTTCAAGAGCATTGCAGTATGTGACTCGTAGCTTTGCTTCTTACGAAGATGGTGAAGATATGATTAAGCAGATTGAAATGTTTATAAGGACAGTATGAATAATCAACGAATTTCAATTATAGTTGCTATGGATGAAAATCGGGGGATTGGGAAAAATAGTGATTTGCTTTTTAGGATCCCTGAAGATAGCAAAAGAGTAAGGACAATAACGAGCGGTCATCCGTTGATAATGGGGAGAAAAACTTTTGCATCTCTTGGAAGACTACTCCCAAACCGTTCCCATATTGTTGTCACTCGTGATCAAAATTCTTTAAAAACACTTTCTTATCAACCCGATGTTATTGTTTCTTCCGTGCAAGAAGGGATAGAAAAAGCAAAAGAGTTGCCAGGGGCAGATGAAATTTTTATTTTTGGCGGGGGACAAATCTATAAAGAAGCAATTGCGCAAGATGTTGTCGACCGGTTATATGTGACCCTTGTTAAAGGAACATATGATGCAGATGCTTTTTTTCCTGAATATCCAAAGTTTACCAAAATAATTGAAAAGGAAGAAAAAGAAGCGGATGGATACACCTATACGTTTTTGACGCTAGAAAAATAAAACTGACTATTGCAATGGATTAATATATTGTTTATATTGATTGCATAAGCCGATGAAGAATCTTAAAAAAACAGATCCGCAGATTTATGAATTAGTTAAACAAGAAGAAAAGCGCCAACATGACGTCCTCGAAATGATCCCCTCAGAAAATTATGCATCTCAATCAGTGATTGAAACGCTGGGGACTGTTTTAACGAACAAATATTCGGAAGGCTATCCTAAAAAGCGATACTACCAAGGCAATGCTGTTGTTGATGAAGTGGAAATTATTGCTCAAGAACGGGCGAAGAAGCTTTTTGGTGTGCCTTATGTTAATGTCCAGGCATATTCCGGATCTCCTGCAAATGCTGCAATTCATTTTGCTCTTATGGAACCCGGTGAAAAATTAATGGGGCTCAAATTAGCATTTGGTGGACATCTTACTCATGGGGCGGCATTAAGTTATTCAAGCCGTTTTTTTACCTCAGTACAATATGAACTTGGAAAAGACGGCAAGCTGGATTATGATGTCATCGAGAAATTGGCGATGAAGGAGAAACCCAAGGTGATCGTGTGTGGGTTTACTGCATATCCGAGAGTTATTGATTTTAAACGTTTTGGTCAAATAGCAGACAAAGTCGGTGCATATTTGCATGCTGATATTTCTCATATTACTGGTTTGATTGTTGCAGGTGTTCATCCTAGTCCAGTTCCGTATGCACATGTGATCATGACAACGACACATAAAAGTCTTAGAGGACCACGGGGTGCGATCATCATGGTGACGCAAAAAGGTCTGAAGAAAAATTCTGATCTTCCGAAAAAAATTGACAGCGCGATTATCCCTGGATTGCAAGGCGGACCGCATGATAATCAAACAGCTGCAATTGCGGTATCGTTAAAAGAAGCTTCAAAGGCATCATTTGTAAAATACGGTGAGCAGATCGTCAAAAATAGTAAAGCATTGGCAGAAGAATTGAATAAATATGATTTTGATTTAGTCAGCGGGGGATCAGATAACCATCTGATATTGATTGATTTGCGTAACAAAGGCGTCAACGGAGCCGTTGCGGCACTTGCTCTTGAGGTTGCTGGAATCGTCATGAACAAAAACGGCGTGCCGTTTGATACCATGCCACCTTTTTATCCATCAGGGATAAGGCTGGGAACTCCTGCTATCACCACTCGCGGAATGAAGGAGAAAGAAATGAAGAAAATTGCAGAATGGATGAAACAGGTGATTGACGAAGTAAGTGAATTAAGTTTGCCGGAAGATAAAGAAGAACGAAAAGAAGTATGGAAAAATCACAAGGCTGCAATTATAAAAAATAAAAAGCTTATCGCAATTAGCAAAGAAGTAAAAAAAATGTGCTCTAAATTCCTTCTCCCATAAAATTTCGTTAATGCTAATTAAGGTTCTCTTTAGTCACCACTTGGTGCGGTACCATTAAGTTCATCTTCGCAAATACTTTGGTCAATACTTTGTAAAATGTTACTTAAATCGCTTCCATTAACACTTGTATAGAGATGCGTGTTTGTAGGTTCCGATACAAGCTTTCCTAACATTGCTGTTAAATAAGGATACATAAATTTATCGCTTGTCCAGCTTGGGCTATAGACATTTATTGCATAAACATTAGCTCCTAAAGCTCTGATCTCATCTCCTATATTGGAAGGAATGGTGGGATCTTCTCCTTCGGTAAAACAACGCTCCAGGGGAGCTGTATTTGGATCAGGTGTTTGTGCTTCACATGTGCGAGGCGGAAGTGTTTCAGGGACACCGTCAGTCATAAGAACAACATTATATGTATAGCCCGGATAATCGTCATCGCTGATTGATTGTTGGATCTGCGTATATGCAAGCTGCATTGCATCTCTTGTCGGGGTACCTCCGTGGGGTGTAAGGTCGCTAATAACTTGCTTTACCTGTGTTTTAACATCTTTGTAATAGTTGAGAGGGATTTGTGTATCAACAGCTTTTTGTTCGCCGCCAAAAGTATCAATTCCGATTGCAGATAGTCCGCCCATATTGTTGGTGAAGTAATTAAGAGCATTTTTTTCGTTACCAATTTTATTTTCATATGTCATTGATCCTGATGTATCAATAACAAAAAGCATGACATAATTTTCTCCGCAGTTATCAACGTTAAAAGTTTGTAGTTGTAAGTTTTGTTTACCAGTAGCATATCCTCCTGTTGGTGTAACAATATGCTGGACTGGATAATCTGCAGGATTGTAGTATGGTTCAAGTGTCGGTGGCCCCCCAGGACCATTTGGATCTACAGGTACAGAACTACCGGATGCTATAAATGCTCCAACGATAACAATCCCCATCACAAAAAAGACCGAAAGCGCACTGGTACTTGGCCGTTTTGTAGGCGGGGGACGGGAACCCTTTACTTCTTTTGAACGATCAGCCATATATTAATAATAAATTATATTCTTTATTTCTGCTACTGTTATTCATCACTGCCAGGATTACCACCACCACCACCGGGTCCCGGTAGAGGCAACGGTCCGCCACCTTGAACAGGTGGTGGTACTTTAGTAGGTGTAGGGGTAGGTGTAGGGGTAGGTGAGGGGGTTGGTGTTAAGGTAATGCCGGCAAATGTTTTTAGCTGAAGATTGGAATGTGTGGAGTTATCTGTTGGATTTTTAACAATAACTTGTTGGTCTTCATCCGGGGATGTTATGCTTGGATCGATATTTCCCAACATCATATATGCCGCGCCAACAACAATCGCAAGGAGTAATACTCCATAAACAGTACCAGCATCAATTGCTCCTTTGAATTTTTTCCCCTTCGTAAGACGCTTCTTTTGTTTTTTCATAGAGTATTACTCATTTTAGAATAGCTTGAAATTTATTCTTCTGTCAAGTATAATACTTATATCTTTACACATCTGAATTGATTCCCTCTGCTATATGCGGAATCAGATGGAGGTTTTAAAGGGGTACATATGAGAACAGTTAGTCTTGAAGAACTATTAGAAGCGGGATGCCATTTTGGGCATCAAGTGTCCAGGCAAAACTCAAAAGCCCGCGAATATATTTTTGAAGCCCGCGACGGCATCCACATTATCGATCTGGAGAAGACGAAAGAAGGTCTTGAGGAAGCTGCAAAATTTGTTAAAGACATTGCAAAGAAAAATGGTACACTTCTTGTTTTGGGTACCAAACGTCAAGCGATTGGAATTCTTGCAGAACAGCAACAAAGACTTCAGAAAGAAGAAGCGGATGGTGTTTATTTTGTCACCAAACGATGGATTGGTGGGACACTCACCAATTTTTCTGAAGTTGCAAAAAACTACAAAAAACTCAAAAACATTACCATACAAGTAAAAGATCCAAACGCGCGTACAAAATTCACAAAGAAAGAATTAAGTGATTTGGATAAAAAGCGACAAAAACTTGAAGGATTTTACGGTGGTATTGCCGATATGCCTGCTCTTCCCGATGCAGTGTTTATTATTGATACCCATGAAGAGCATGTTGCTGCAGATGAAGCGTTAAAAGCAGGTATCCCAACAGTAGGTATTACCGATACTAATGCAGATCCGACAATTATCAGCTATCCGATTCCTGCGAACGATGATGCAGTTGGTAGTATCAAGCTTATTACAGATTATATTGTAGACGCATGGATTGAGGGAAGAAAAGCTAAAGGACAAGGAGAAAGTGTAAAGACTGAAGAAAAACCAAAAGCAAAAAAAGAACCGGAAAAAGAAGAGAAAACAGTAGATGACGAAAAGAAAAAAGAAACCACAAAAGAAGAAAAAACAGAAAAGAAAGAAGAAAAAGCGAAAAAAGTTGAAAAGAAAAAATAATATGGCTATTGATTTAAAAATAATTAAGAAACTTCGTGATGAGACCTCAGCTTCAATTGCTGATGTCCGTCGTGCACTCGATGAAGCAAAAGGTGATGAAAAGAAAGCTTTGGAATGGCTTAAAAAACGTGCAGGTGAAATTGCTGCTAAAAAGGCAGATCGTGAGACAGGTGAAGGACTCATTGAATCCTACATTCACGGTGGTGGAAAAGTAGGCGTTTTGATTGAACTCCTTTGCGAAACTGATTTCGTTGCAAAGACAGACGAGTTTAAGCATTTGGCAAAAGAAGTTGCGATGCAGGTCGCCGCAATGAATCCAAAAGATGTTGATTCTTTACTTAAGCAGGAGTATATTAGAGACAGTTCTCAAACAATAGACCAGCTTATCAAAAGTCTCATCGGAAAATTAGGAGAGAATATCATGATTAAACGTTTTATGCGTTTTGAAATTTAAGGTATGGATCCTGTCGCCGTAAAAACAAAAGAAAAGCTACAAAAAGTCCTCGATGTTCTTCAAGATGATCTTGCAACTATCAGAACCGGCCGTGCAACACCAGCACTTGTTGAAAATATTGTTGTTTCAGCTTACGGCGGTTCTGCAAAACTGAAAATAATGGAACTTGCGACAATTGCCGCAACTGATAACCAAACACTTGTTTTGACTCCATTCGATGCATCGATCATGCAGGATTTGCAAAAAGGGATTGAAGCGGCAAATGCAGGGCTGAATCCCATCATTGATAGCACTGTACTTCGCATTAGTATCCCTCCGCTATCTCTGGAAAGAAGACAGGAACTCATTAAGGCAATGAAACACAAACTCGAAAATGGCCACATTATGGTAAGACAAGTCCGTCATGAGATGATTGAAGATATGAAAAAAGATTATGAAGGCCGCGTTGATGACATTAAAAGACTGGAAAAAGAAGTTCAACGACTTATAGACGAGACAAGTGAAACAATAGAGGAGTGGGGGAAGAAAAAAGAAGAAGAATTACTCCAGATTTAATTTTTTCCTATGCTGCCTGAAGAGCTTCTTCCTGTTGAGGTGGCATAAATTTACTCATCATTTCCATCAGATGTTCTTGACTCATGATATCCGGTGCCCCTGTCTCTTCTGCTGTTTCTACAGTCTCTTTTTGTTGTTCTTCTGGTTCTCTACCTAGCTTTTTATTTATAAATGCAAGCATATTCTCAATAGCTACGAGCTCACCAGGTTTCTCGTCCTCTTTTACTTTTGCTGCGAAATAATCCTTATGTCTTTGAAGAATCCGAATTAGTGCTAAATCTTCGTCTGGAGTAATTGTTTTGTTTTCTTGAATTTTGTGGAGTGCTTCTATGGCATCTTTGACCTCTTTGCCTCTTACATCAAATTCATCGACCGTTTTTGCCGCGTTATCAAAACTTAAAGGATTTGCTTCGTAACCTTGTGGATTAAAAAGAAAGACGCCCTCTGCAGGATTAGCATCTATGATATCCGAAGACCATGCGGGATTTTCAACGACCTTACCATCTTTTACGGTGATGGTAATAAGAACATTTTTCCCCGCTTTTTTTTGTTTCTCATATGATGATTTTTGTGATTCATAATATTTTCTTGCCGCATTAACTGCCGTTTGCAGATTAATCCATTCTGGTTTGTCTTTCATTGCATCATTATCAAGACCTGAGGCTATAAGAACCGATTCAATATCAGGTTCTTCATCCTGCACTTCTTTAAGTCTTTCAAGAACATGAGTAGGCTCTAATCCGATTTTTGGATAAACAGCTGGAGCATCTTTATAGATTTCGCTTTCAACAAGGAGGTTATTAAAATCCTCAAAAATACGTGTATTATTATCTGCTATTTCGCGTTGATCCTCAGGTTTATCCGCGGCAGATTCTTTTTCCCAAAAATCAAAATAATTTGAGAGATATGATGTAATGAAGTCAATATCGGCGGGGGTTATATAATTTCTTCTGCCACTAGCAATATTTAAGGTGGTTTCCCTCATACGATTAACAGCTGCTAATGTTTGTGCATTTACCTTACTATTTCTAAGATCGGCTTCTCGTGAATCAAGAAATGAAAGAAACGTATAAAAAGTTGGTCGTTCTCCTTTATTATGGATTTCTCCCAATAGGGAATAAGTCTGAGGGTTTTCTCTGCGTTGCCTCTCAAATTCTGGGCTACGGCTTTTTGTCATTTCTTGATCATTTTTCGATAATGTTTCTCCACCTTCTGACATACTATCTCATGGTAGCGTAAATACGCGGTTTTTATCAAGCCAGGAAAGATGCTATAATGAGTAAATGCTGGTTACTATTATCGTTTTTCTCCTCATTTTAACTGTTTTGGTGCTTATCCATGAAGCAGGACATTATTTCATGGCAAAAAAATTTGGGATAAAAGTTGAGGAATTTGGTTTCGGTTTTCCTTTGACACCTGCATTGTGGCAAAAACAAAAAGGAGAGACAATTTATTCATTTTATCCTGTGCTGATTGGTGGATTTGTTAAGTTGTATGGTGAAGATGAAGCGGGAGGTGGCAAGATTAGCGATAAAGAGCAGAAAGTAGCTAAAGAGGATGAAAAAAGAGCTTTTTACTCGCATCCGATCGGACAGCGAATAATAATTGTTGTCGCAGGAGTTGTCATGAATGCCCTGCTTGCTGTTGTGATTTATTATGTTTTTCTTGCTATGGGGAATTTTCAGACGCAGCTGCCCTTGATTGGCAATTTCCACTTCTTTGGTGTGGATCAGAAAGTTACAACGCAAGTAGTGATCAGTGAAGTTGAAAAGAATTCTCCCGCCGATAAAGCAGGTATTACACCATTCTCAACAATAGAAGATCTTAATGGCAAACCAATCGGACAGCTTGATACCTTTGCGCAAAATATCAAAAACCATGCGGGCAAACCGATGGCAATAACTTGGCAAGATGAAAAGACTAACAAAAATCATACAGCAACTGTTATTCCGCGTCTTCACCCACCAAAAAATCAAGGAGCGCTGGGTGTTGCATTTTATCCAGTGAACACCGTTACTCTTGCATACGTTACACCAATACAAAAACTTTTTTCAGGATTTGTTCATCCTGCAAATTTGATGATGTATAATTTTGCCGCATTGGGGTATCTTATTCATATCTCCATTCAGGAAAAAAATATTGCGCCAGTGAGCGAGGGCGTATCAGGTCCTGTCGGAATCGGCTATGTTGTAGGATCAATTATTCAAATACCCAATGTCAGTGAGCGTATCTCACAATTATTAAATTTGATAGGACTTCTTTCTATTTCATTAGCGTTTTTTAACGTTCTTCCAATTCCAGGGCTTGATGGTGGACGATTATTTTTTCTTTTGATTGAAGCGGTGACACGAAAAAAAGTAGATCCTAAAATCGAAGGATATATCCATGCTGTCGGAATGGCATTCCTTTTGCTCCTTCTTCTTTTGGTGACGGTTAAGGACATAAATCAATTTTTTATCCACTGATTCTTGACTTTGTTTTTTTTATCTGTTTGACTTGATACAGGAGTGCTCTATGGTTACAGAAGAGTTGATTACAACTATTAAAGAGAGTTTTCTGCGGGGGCAGAGACGTAATGAAATCAAAGAAGATCTGATCGAAAAAGGATACAACGAGGAAGAAATCGATGAAGCGATAAAGCAAATCCAACATGACGCAATTAAGCAACTGCCAGGTATTTCTTCATTCTATTATTTTATTGAATCATTTGAGCGAAGGATAAATTTCACGACTACAAAAGTAACACTTCTTGTTATGTGTCTTTGTATCGGGTTTCTTATTTTTCTTGCAGCAACAGTTTATTTTGTGTTTGATCCATTTGGGACGAGATCTCAAGCGCGCGATTCCGAGCGTGCATCGGATATGGCAAAAATGCAAACAGCATTGGGTTATTATTATCAACAGAACAGTAAATATCCTGAAAATATTACAGAGTTGGTTCCGACATTTCTTTCGACATTACCACTTGATCCACAATCAGGAGCTAGTTATTCGTATAAACCGCTTGATAATGATATGAATTATCAACTATGTGCTAACTATGAGTTACGGCAAAAGCAATGTGTAAATGCACTGTCTGCTTCATCGCAGATTCCTATCGTTCCAACTGCAACGCCAACGATACCATTTGTTCCGCAAAGTGCATCTAGTTCTGCAAAGTCAGGGGAAGATCAGTAAATATGTTTGATTATCTTACTAAATACGGCATTCATTATCATACAAATCAAGGGATAACTGTTTGTAATGTTGAGGGTATTGCTGAGGGGACAACATTGGTTAAAGAGATTCTCTATGACATCATTGACAGAAAAACAGTATTGTATCTTTCGGGTGGAAGCATGCAGGCTTTATACGAACAGCTGGCACGAGAAGAAAAATTACTGCCAGGTGCCGTAGGGCTTATTGATGAACGATTTGGCGAACCAATGCATTTGAATAGCAATGAGAAAATGATCAAAGAGACAAGACTGCTTAAGTATTTCACTTTCAAAGAGGTTCCTTTTTATTCTATTTTGCAAAAAGAGAAAAGCAGAGAGGAAACTGCTTCTTCCTATGATGAAAAAGTTAGATCATTGCATACCACCTATCAAAAACATGTCGGGCTTATCGGGATTGGTCCTGATGGTCATATCTCAAGTATTATTCCCGAAAGAGAAGATTTTCATAATCCGTGGTTTGATACAGATCGACAACATTTATTAGTTTCTGAATTCAACGATCCGAATAGTCATTATAAAGAACGGGTAGGCATGACATTTCTTGGTTTAGCAATGCTTGACTGTCTTATTATTCTTGCATTCGGTGACAGTAAACAGCCGATGTTTGAAATGCTGTTCTCAGATGGAAGTGAAGAATCAATTCCAGCGCGGTTTTTCAAAAGACCTGAAATTGCAAAAAAAACGCTTCTTATAACAGATCAGCAAGTATAGAAATAAAACTTTAGACGTTACTTTAGATTTTGATTTTTACTCTTTGATTTTTTTAACAAATCCGTTCTTTTGTAAACTGACTCTGGTTTAAGCAAGCTAAAAAGCGTAAAATATAAGAATGATATCTCCGTTTGTTATCGTTATTTTTGGCGCAACTGGTGATCTTGCTCAGCATAAGCTTCTTCCGGCATTGTATTCACTTTATAAAAAGAAGTCGCTAGGTGAAAAATTTTATATCGTCGGTTTTGCCAGACGTGAATTTTCTGATGATGACTATCGTCAGATGATAAGCGATGAACTGCAAAAAAAGAATGAGCCGGAATGGGAGGCATTTATAAAGAATCTCTATTATCAGCAGGGGATGTTTGATGAAGAAAAAGGATATACAGAATTGATTGCCAAACTTAACGGATTTGATGGGGAAATTGGCGCATGTATTACAAGACTTTTTTATCTGGCAACACCACCCGACAATTATGAAACGATTCTTTCATATCTTGAAAATACCAAACTCTCCGAAGGTTGCGGACAAGGTTCTGAGAAGTGGACACGTTTGGCAATCGAAAAACCTTTCGGAAAAAATTTGGAGAATGCAAGAAGTTTGGATGAACGATTGGCAAAGGTTTTTGAAGAGCGCCAGATTTATCGGGTAGATCATTACTTAGGTAAAGAGACAATGCAGAATATGATCGCATTCCGTTTTGCTAACAGCATTTTTGAGCCCGTTTGGAATAAGGAACATATCGATCATGTTCAGGTCACGTTTGCAGAAAAAGAAGGTGTAAGGACGCGCGGAAAGTTTTTTGACGGAATCGGGATGCTCAGAGATGTTGCGCAAAATCATCTTCTACAAATGCTTGCGGCAGTTGCTATGGAGCAGCCAAAAAGTTTTTCAAAAGAAGATGTGAGAAGTGCTCGTGTCAATGCGATAAAGGCCATTCGTTGCCCCAGTATATCAGAGGTGAAAAATGTTGTCGTTCGCGGACAGTACCGAGAATATCGGGATGAACAAAACGTTACCCCAAATTCACAAACTGAGACATTTGTTGCTGCAAAATTATATGTCGATACGCCGCGTTTTTCAGATGTGCCATTTTATGTGCGTGCTGGAAAGAAAATGAAAGAGGAAAAAATGGAAATAAAAATTGTTTTCAAACAAACTTGTCATATCTTATTCAAAGAATACGGTTGTCCTGAAGTAGGGAATGTCTTAACGATTCGTATCCAACCAGATGAAGGAATAACGCTTCGGATGATTGCAAAAAGACCTTTTGACAATTCTCAAGACGAGCCGGCGTTGCGTTTGGATACTGTTGATATGAGATTTTCTTATGATCAAGCATTTGGTGGTCACGGCGCTGATGCATATGAAAAAATTCTTCTTGATATCCTTCATGGAGATCAAATGCTCTTTAACCGTTCCGATGAACTTGAAAGCTCATGGCAGCTGATCTCAACTATTTTGGACGGGTGGGATAAAGAAAAAGAAGAAATACCTCTTTATGAAGCGGGTACGTGGGGACCTGACTGCGCAAATCGCCTCATTGAAAGTGACGGGAGAAAATGGCTATAATGGGTGTATGCAGATAGCGGTTCTTGGAATGGGAAAAATGGGCAAGAATATTGCCGAAAAGTTGATGATAGAGGGTCATGAGGTTGTAGTCTGGAATCGCTCCCGGGATGTTCTTGAAAAAATGCGGCTTGAAAAAGCTTCATTTATTGTTCAGCAAAAACTCACAATTATCCATTCTTTTGAAGATCTTCGTAATACGTTGACAAAGCCACGAATTGTTTGGTCAATGCTCCCCGCAGGTGAAGCGACTGAAGATGTTTTAAAGGAGTTGGAAGATGGTGTGCTTGAACAAAATGATATTATCGTTGATGGCGCAAATGAATTTTATGAAGTGACGCAAAGGCGTTACGAACATTTCGAAGGGAAAGGGATAAAATATTTAGGAATTGGCGTGTCTGGTGGCATTCATGGACTTGAGAATGGCTATCCTATGATGGTGGGTGGCAATCAATCGGCATATGATTATATAACGCTTATTCTCGACAGCCTTGCCAAACCTAACGGCGGACACAATTATTTCGGTGAAGGAGGCGCTGGGCATTTTGTCAAAATGGTCCATAACGGCGTTGAATACGGTATGATGCAATCAATTGCTGAAGGCTTCGGAGTTCTTGCGAAAAGTAGGTATAAACTAAATCTTGTTACTGTCGGCAACAATTGGCAAAGAGGTAGCATTGTCGCGAGTTACTTAGTCTATTGTGCTGTATCGGCGCTTATTAAAAATTACAGTCTTGATCAGTTTGATGGATACATTGATGCCAAAGGAGAAGGAGAATGGACTGTTGAAACGGCAAAAAAGCTCGACGTTCCAACACCCGTAATTAAAGAAGCCTTGGAATTTCGGAAAAAATCACAATATGATAGAACGACGCAGGAAACATTTGTTGCCAAGATGGTGTCTGCTCTGCGTCATGAATTTGGCGGACATGAACTTCATAAAGACCAACCGGAAAAGAAAGAGGAATAAATTTTATTCTCCTCAATTGTTATCAAGTTTGACAATGAACGCAAATTTTTATACAATAAACGTATAAAGCGTCAGAAGTTTGGCTTCCTACCAAACAATTTCATTTAGAAAACGCTGATTGTGGTTCCCTCTGGGGAGAAACAATACGGAGAGCCTAACCGTAAAACAAGGGGACTGCAATCTCTGTTTAGATTTACAAATAGAAAGAGCCAGTAAGTAAGGTCTCAGCAGCAATGTTGAGATAAACCAAGGTGGTACCACGAGTTAGCCTCGTCCTTGCAGTGAGTCAAGGAGGAGGTTTTTTTGTGGGGAATTTTTATGAATCATATAAAACAATCGAGAATGAACAATTGGTGTCTCGTCGATTGGTGGTGAAGATCGGTACACAAACTTTTTGTGAAGAAAATGGTATTGTGCATGAAAGTTTTGTGTCTTCACTTGCCGAGCAAATTCTTGATTTGCGTGAACAAGGAATTCAAACAATAGTTGTTTGTTCTGGAGCTGTTGCTTTAGGACGACTTCGTATTCCTGGAATTTCGGATAAAAGATTGGCTGCTTCTCTTGGACAACCGCTGTTAATGCAGATATGGAATAAAGCCTTCTATCCTGTGCCTGCACTACAATTTTTATTTTCAAATAAAGATCTTGAAGACGAAATAGGTACTAAAGGAATGATACTATCCGGTATGGCTTGTGGCATTTCGATAATTAATGGTTCAGGGAATGAAAACAATGATTCTCATGCAGGGAAAATAGCAAAAATTAATAATGCGGATTCATTAGTTCTTCTAACAAATACGTCAGGTGTACAAGATAAGAATAAAAAAACTATTCCTATAGTAAACCATTTTGCCGATATTGCAGAACATATTGTTGATACAACATCCGTTGGTGGAAGTGGTGGAATGGGAATTAAGGCAAATGAAGCGTTGTCGTTTGTTGAAGCAACCGGCGGTCAGGCTTTTATAGCTCGAGGACACCAAATGGGGATCTTGCAGAATATCGTTAACGGCAATTATCAGGGTGCAACTAGATTTGCACGAGCTTGAATGATATACTCAAACAGATGAAATATTCGAAATTATTTGGCAAAACAATAAAAGATACGCCCAAAGATGCAACCCTTGTTTCACATAAGTTGTTATATCAGGCTGGTTTTATCCGGGAAAGTACAGCAGGTCATTATTACTTTTTACCACTAGGTTTGTTAGTACATGACAAAATAAAATCCATTATTAAAGAAGAGATGGATCGTGCAGGTGGTCAAGAAATTGTTACGCCATTATTGCATCCGAAATACTTATGGGAAGAAACCAATAGGACAACATCCGTTGGATTTGAACTGATGAGTATTAAGGATCGAAATGATTTTGAATTTGTTCTTGGTGGAACGGCTGAAGAAATGCTTGTTGACCTTGTCCGTAAGTTTCAAGTCAGTTATAAAGATTTGCCTTTTAATCTTTATCAGTTTTCGACAAAATTTCGTGATGAGATGCGTGCTCGTGGCGGATTATTAAGGTTGCGTGAGTTTGTGATGAAAGATGCCTATTCATTTGATGCAACAGAAGATTCGTTTAAAAAAGAATATAAAAATATGTGGGAAACCTACAAACGGATTTTTGAGAGAGTTGGTTTGCAAACAATTGTTGTCGAATCGGACAACGGATATATAGGAGGAGACTATTGTCATGAGTTTGTTGTTGAAAGTGATGCAGGAGAATCAAAATTCTTTACTACAGAAGACGGATCATATGCTGCTCATGAAGAAGTAGCTAAATTTAAAAGAGATGAAAAAAATCTTGATGAAGCACTAAAACCTCTGAAAGAAGTAAAAGCGGTGCGCGGAACAACAATGGAAGACGGGGTAAAATTGCATAACTTACCGCTTTGGCAACAGATTAAAGACGTTTTATTTGTTGATGAAACAGGAAGATTTGTGCTCTCTATTATTCGTGGTGATTACGATGTTAACGAAACAAAATTATTGCATCTTATTAAAGCGTATACGCTTCGTCACGCAACTGAAGATGAAATCAGAAATATCCTTCATTCAGAACCGGGTTTTATTTCTCCTGTCGGAATAAAAGAAGACATGAAAGAAGGTACAAATCTTATCATTGTCGCTGATGATTCTCTTCGCACCATTAAGAATGCCTACGGAGGGGCCAATAAAAAACATCTCGATCTTTTTAATATGAATATTGACCGTGATTACTCGGCAGATATTGAAGGAGATCTTGCGATGGTAAAAGAAGGATGTGAAACAGAAGATGGTAAAAAATTGATTGAAAGACGTGGTATTGAAGTCGGGAATATTTTCCAATTAGGTCATCATTATTCCTCAAAAATGAAAGATGCTACATTTACCGATGAAAATGGTAAAAAACAGCCATATTATATGGGATGTTACGGTTTTGGTTTGGCTCGAACACTGACAACAATTGTTGAAAAATATCATGATGATTGGGGTATTGTCTGGCCGGAGAGTGTTGCACCGTATCAAGCTCATTTGATTTCTCTTAAAGAGAATGAAAAAGCGGAAGAAGTTTATAAAAAATTGCTAGATGCTGGGATTGAAGTTTTGTACGATGACAGAGAGGATGTTGCTGCAGGTGCGAAATTTGCCGATGCGGATTTGATCGGGATCCCGGTGCGATTGGTTATTTCAGGAAAGACCGGAGATAAAATCGAGTTTAAAAAAAGGACAGAGAAAGAAATAGAACTCCTAACAATTGAACAAGTCCTCAAACACTTTAAATAGTTATTTAGAAAATTTTATTCCTCATTTCGTTTGAGTAAACCTTAGAAGAGAAACGGCAGATTGAACACTTTTATCCAGAAGATTGTGTACACCGCGAAAAATATCACTGCGCCGACAATATAAAGTACTTTTAATAAAGCAGATGTTTCGTGCGGTGAGGATTGATTAACTGCTGCCGGAGAAGGAAGCGGTTGCGAATATTGATCTGTCGCAGCCTGATCAGCATTGATGCCTTCAGGCGCATATGGCGTCACTGTTGCTTGTTCTGCTGGCGGCTCAACTGGTGCATCAGGCATAGGTGCACTTGTTGCTTGTGAAGGATCTGTTGAAACTGGAGTAGGGTTAGTAAAGAAAGACGATGTTGGGGGAGCAGTATTCGCTTGCTCAGGTTGCGGAGTAGCTACCTGTGCGTCTGCTGGCGAAGAAAAAGTTGAAGGTGTATCCGATGGTAAGGTAATTGAAGGCCCAGTGCCGGGATTTGGTCCGATATCAGGCGTTACATTTGCTGTCTGAGCAATTGGAGAAGATGAAAGTTGATTTGCATCTGCTACTGAAGGTTGTGATGGATCAAACGAAGTAGGTGTTGGAGAAAGTCCTGGAGTTGGAGAAAGAGATGCCGTATTGGGTACAGTATTATTGGAATTATTTGTGTCGGTTGCCATAACTCTGGCATAAGTTTCCTTCAGTTTTGGGTCAAGATGGTCAAATGATTTCGTTGGGTCCATAAAAGCTCTTATTCTATCTTCCGGTATTTAGATATTTTTGTCAAGATTTGAGATTGAGGTTTTGAGCTTTACGTTTTTTATTGTATACTTAGCACACTATTATGCGTATTATCGTTACACATATGTCTCCGGATTGGGACGCGATAACCTCAGTTTGGTTGATAAAAAAATACTTAAGTGACTGGCAGGACGCTGAAGTAAAATTTGTGCCGGCAGGACAAAGAGTAGGCAATAAGGATGGCTTAATGATAAAAGATCCTGTTGAAAAAATAGGTGAGGATGAAGTAATTCAGGTTGATACAGGTCTTGGACCACTTGATCATCATCAGACACAAGACGCAAATGTGAGCGCAGCATCACGGACGTGGGAATATGTTTTATCACAATTTTCCCAAGCAAATGATAGAATGACGCCTGAACACAAAGAAGCTGTCTCTCGAATTGTAAAAATTGTTGTTGCTATTGATCATTTCAAAGAAGTGTTTTGGCACGAAGCAGCAGCTGATCATTATGAGTTTTCTCTTTTGGGTGTTTTGGAAGGACTAAAATATGAGAAACCCTGTCAGGACAAACATTATTTGACATTCGGGATTCTTTGCCTCAATGCGTTGACTGCTGAATTTGAGAATCGTATTTGGGCAGAAAAGGAAATCAGTGAAAAAGGAATGAAGTTTTCAACAAAATTCGGTGAAGGAATTGGTTTTGAAACACTCAATGACACCGTCCTCAAACTCTCTCAAAAAATGGGTTATGTCATAGTTGTGCGTAAAGACCCCCGTAAAGGCTATGTCCGAATTAAAACATTACCAGATCAAAATGATAAAAAAGGTGCTGATTTAACTCCTGCCTATGAACAATTGAAGAAGATGGATCCTGACGCGACCTGGTTTCTTCACGTTTCTAAAAAAATGCTTTTGAATGGTACTCCAAAGAATCCAAAGATGGTACCGACAAAACTCAGTTTAAAAGAGATAATTAGTGTATTGGAAAGGATATAGATGAAAGACTGTCTTTTTTGCAAATTAGTTAATAAAGAAATTCCATCGCTGGTGGTTTATGAGGATAATGACACCATTTCGTTTATGGAGCTTAATCCATCGGCGCCTGGCCATGTAATGGTGATTCTTAAAAAACATGGCAATAATATTTTGGAATATTCACAAGAGGAACTCGGGACATTGATGGGAAGTGTTCAAAAAGTTGTGAAAAAAATTGAAAAAGCGCTTAATCCTGATTCAATTACTATTGGTATCAATCATAAAGAGCGCCGCGGTGTACCGCATCTGCATGTTCATTTGATCCCTCGGTGGGAAAATGATAAAGGCGGAGTCATTCAATCCATTGTCAATAATCCTCCAAAGGAAAGTAGGGAAGCAATCGTTGAAAAAATCCGCAGAGCCACGATTTAGATTGTTTGAATTTTTATTTGAGGTGCTCTTCCTGTACAATTTTCTCTGGTGATTTACTTATCGGCTTATTTGGAGTAAAATAGGGATCATAAAGGGGGTGTTTTTTTTATGGTATATGTTAAGAAATTACCAGGACAATCAGATGATCAAGTAATCCGTAACTTTTCCAAAAAAGTAATGGATGCTGGTATCGTGCAGGAAGCAAAGCGCAGAAAGTTTTATCTTAAACCTTCGCTTGCAAAAAAGCTGAGGAAAAAGTTAAAACAAGAAGAAGCCGCGAGAGTTAAACTATTCTAATGAACAAACCGAGGGTACTCATTTATGTGGAGAGTCGCTACAAAGTCAATCGTAAACGCATAAAATCCGCGGTGCAGTATGTATTGGAAGAGCAAAATCTTCAGACTCAGGTGGAAATTTCCATTGCGATAGTTGGTGATCGCAAAATGAAAGCGCTCAATAAAAAGTATCGTAATAAAGAAGGTACTGCAAATATTCTCGAGTTTCCGCTCAATGAAGGAGAGCAGACAAAATTGCCATCGGATATAATGCGATTGGGTGACATTATTATATCGTATCCGATGGTTATTAAAGAAGCATCAGAGCAGGACCTGCTTGTTGATGATCGTGTCGAAGAGCTGATACAACATGGAATGCTACACCTTTTAGGTTTGCATCATGAGTAATTTACTTTCAGAAAACTCAGAAGCAAAATTTGCCTATCAGATATTCAGAAAATTTGATACACTGAGTTTTCCGAGTATTCTGAACTATGGTTTTTTATCGCAAATATCGTCCACAAAAAATTGATGAGCTGGATAGTGCGTCTGTCCGTGATACACTCCATGCTGTTTTACAAAAAGATGTTCCTCATGCGTTTCTTTTTACCGGACCGAAAGGGCTTGGTAAAACTTCAACGGCACGAATTGTTGCAAAAGTGGTTAATTGTGAAAGAAAAAAGAAAGGATCAGTTGAACTATGCAATGAATGCGATCAATGTGTTTCGATCACCAATGGGACAAATGTTGATGTTCTTGAAATTGATGCTGCTTCAAATCGCGGGATTGATGAGATACGGGAATTGAAAGAGAAAATTCGCCTTGCACCTGTTGCCGCCAAAAGAAAAGTTTACATCATTGATGAGGTCCACATGCTCACAACAGAAGCCTTTAATGCACTTCTAAAAACTCTTGAAGAGCCACCAAGTCATGCCATGTTTATTCTTTGTACAACTGAGGCACATAAAGTGCCAGAGACGATTGTATCAAGATGTTTTCAAATACTGTTTAAGCCTGCAACAGAAGAAGAATTGGTTCGTTCTTTTAAAAGGATTGTTGAAGGAGAAAAATTAAATATTGATGATGAAGCACTAAAATACATTGCATATTTAGCGGATAGAGGATTTAGGGATGGTGCAAAAGCTTTGGAAGAAGTATTTCTTTTAGCGAAACCTGGAGAAAAAATAACCAAAGAGTTTATTGAAAAAATATATAAAACATCGATAACTATACAAGGTTCGTTTTCTTTTTTAAAGTTACTAAAAGATAAAAATATAAAAAAATGTTTAGAGATGATTAAAGCATTAATTGATGAAGGAGCAGATCTCAAATATTTTACAACTCAATTATTAGCGGAACTACATGAAATTTTATTAAATAATGTGGAGTTAGGAGAAATAAATAAAACCCTCCTTGGTACTTTGAAGTTTAAGAATGATGAGATAGTGAGTTTAGTTAATCTTTTTTCAAAAGCTTCTGTTGATATGAAATACGCTGTTCTCCCTCAGTTGCCGCTGGAACTTGCAATTATTGAGTGGTGTGAACAGGAAGTAGAAAGTAAGAAGTCAGAAGTCAAAAATGAAAAAGTTAGTCCTTCGAGTGTTGTTCAAGAAGATGAGGAAGTTTCGGTTTCATCTCTTCGTAAGCAGGTTGGGACGATGAAAAAGTTGAAAGCATTGTATGGTACTCCTGTAAAACCGGATGTCACAGTTGAGGAAGTTTCGGTTACAACTACTTCAGTCGAGTTACTCCATACTCCTGGTGATGGGACCGTAACCAAAGAATGGATGGAGCATTTTTGGAGAAGTTTGATTGATGAGATGAAAAAATACAATCAT
>Ga0206827_1021_pt1 | contig 45139 bp, 35 predicted proteins | sample Alteio_BWOrgCont_77_FD_152852 | JGI IMG/M metagenome (GOLD analysis project Ga0206827, IMG submission 152852) | Enriched cells from forest soil in Barre Woods Harvard Forest LTER site, Petersham, Massachusetts, United States -... | ecosystem: Environmental > Terrestrial > Soil > Temperate forest >...
GTATTGGTAGAAACACCACTATAGTTGAAAGAATTGAAATAAATCACTTCCTTGCTGATATTATGGAAATGCTGTCGCCGCCTGAAATGTTCAATATTGAAATTAAAGCAGATAATTTCTCTTTCCATGCAGAAAAGATAAAACTACAGCAAGTTTTTTCAAATCTTATAAGCAATGCGATAAAACACCATGAAAGAGAAGATGGAAGCCTTACTATTTGTGCGAAAAAATTCGAAGAATATTGCGAATTTTCCGTGGAAGATGATGGACCAGGTATAGACCCAAGATTTCATGAAAAAATATTTGTCATTTTTCAGACTTTAAAACCAAAAGATACGGTAGAGAGTACAGGCATTGGCCTTACCATAGTGAAAAAAATTATTGAAGAAAATGGTGGCTCCATCCGGCTTGAATCACAAGTTGGAAAAGGTACAAAGTTTATTTTTACCTGGTTTACCCAAAAAGCGGGAGAAGAAAATGATATTGAAATGCACAACCCTCAAAAAACTTCCTTAATTGATTGACGTATTACATTGATATATTTAAGATAAAAAGGGGACTTATATTATAATCTATTGGAAGTAAATATACTAGTAATGATTATGGCTTTCATTTTGGCTTTATTTTGCGATAAATCTTACATATGTAATAAAGTGGTTTGTAAAAGCAAAGGAAATGAGGGGCCGTGAGTTAAATTTGTTAAAGCTAATAAAAAAAACCTGAGAGAATGCCTGAGAATCTGATTAACATCCTTTTAGTGGAGGATGATGAAGTCGATATTATGAATGTGAAACGAGCCTTCATGAAAAATAAAATCACCAACCCGCTATTTATAGCGAGAAATGGGATCGAAGGGCTTGATTTTTTAAGAGGGAATAACAATACTCCGGCCATAAACCCATTGCCTAAAATTATTCTTCTTGACATTAATATGCCAAAAATGGGTGGCCTTGAGTTTCTTGCTGAATTGCGTAAGGATCCAAAGTTGCACCCTATTAACGTTTTTGTATTGACTACTTCAAACGAAGAAAGTGATAAAATAACAGCTTATGATCTAAATGTAGCCGGTTATATTATTAAACCTATATTTTTTGAAAATTTTGTTAATGCAGTTGCCACGCTGAATAGCTACTGGCAGCTTTGTGAAATTGCCTGATATGGAAAAAGTTTACAATGTACTTTTGGTTGAGGATGATGAGGTGGACAGGCGAATTTTTTTGCGCGCCATCAAAAACACTGATTTTCAGCATAATATTACCTCTATTGCTGATGCCTCGTCGTTGTTATCTGTTTTAAGAAATCAGGATATTGATTTTATCTTTCTTGATTATCTATTGCCAGACGGTGATGGCCTTAGTGTATTAAAGAATATCCGCAAAGAGGGATTTGATATGCCCATAGTCATTTTAACTTCACAAGGCGATGAAAAGGTGGCAGTAGATATGATGAAGGCAGGCGCTGCCGATTATATTACCAAAAACAAGCTAACAACTGAAAACCTTAACTACGTTTTGCGTAATATAATAAGGCTGCAAACTATAGAAAAAGAGAAGAAACATGCTGAAAATGCGCTTCGTGTTAGCGAAGCAAGGCTTGGTGAGGCACAGCATATAGCCCGCATTGGAAATTGGGAAATAGACCTTGTTGACAAAAAACTGTATTGGTCAGATGAGGTTTACAGGATTTTCAATGTAGATAAGTACACTTACAAAAATTCTTTCCCTAATTTTATAAAACGGATATACAAAGATGATAGAGAAAAAGTAAAGAACGCTATAAATGATGGCTTTGAAGGTAAAAAATTTAATACTGACTTTAGGTTTACCTTGCCAAATGGCGTCATTAAATATGCAAATAGCCAGGGTTACCCTGTAATGGATGGTGATAAAAACGGTATAAAACTTATTGGGATCGTTCAAGATATTTCTGATAGGAAAACATTTGAAGAAGAATTAATTAAGGCCAAGGATTTAGCGGAGAAATCTGTTAAAATAAAAGAAGAGTTCCTCGCAAGCATGAGCCATGAAATACGTACGCCTATGAACGCAATAATTGGCCTTTCACGTGTGCTGCTGAATACTAACCTTAGCGATGAACAAAGAGAATATCTTAATGCCATTAAAGTTTCTGGCGATCATTTGCTGGTCATTATCAATGATATACTCGACTATTCTAAAATTGAAGCAGGAAAAATGTCTTTTGAGGAAAAGACATTCCGCCTTGATGAGACGGTGAAGCAGATTACTGAAATCCTCAAAACCAAATCGGACGAAAAAGGTATTATCCTGCAATATTCATTAGATGAAGGCCTGCCTGGATATATCAGCGGCGACCCGGTAAGGCTCAACCAGATAATGTTTAATTTAGTAGGGAACGCTATTAAATTTACTGAAAACGGGCAGATAAAAATTGTTGTAAAATTAATAAATCAAACCACTGAAGCGGTAAATATTGAATTTGCTGTAGTAGATACAGGTATTGGTATCCCTAAAGATAAGATACAATCTGTTTTTGAAAGTTTCACTCAGGCAAGCAGCAATATTACACGTAAATACGGTGGTACCGGCCTCGGCCTTGCCATCGTCAAAAGATTGGTAACCCTACAGGGTGGCTCACTAAGGGTAGAAAGCGAAGTAGGAGAGGGGAGTACATTTGCTTTCCAGCTTTCCTTCAAAAGAGCTAATGTTATCCCCAAGAAAATCAACTTAAAAGACAATGAGGAATATTATCCTGAATTAAAGGGTTTAAGGATTCTGCTTGTTGAAGATAATGCTATAAACCAACTACTTGCTAAAAAGGTACTCCGTGATTTTGAATTTGTTGTAGATAGTGCGGATAACGGGCGTATTGCCCTTGAAATGCTGGACAATGATGACAATTATGATATAGTGCTGATGGACGTACACATGCCTGAAATGGATGGTTTTGAAGCCACTTCAAGGATTCGCGGCCATGAGAACGATGCTATTAGGAATTTACCAATCATAGCCATGACAGCCAGTGTGATAACTTCTGAAGCCATTCGTTGTATTGATGCAGGAATGAATGATTATGTTCCCAAGCCTTTTGATGCAAAAGTATTATATTCTAAAATAGCCGCTTTTGCTTTTAAATCAAAACAGCAAAATGAACCGGCTTATGGTAAAATAAATCATAAAGTTACTGATTTGAAATACCTCAAAGAGTTGGCTGACGGCAATATGGATTTTGAAAAGGAAATGATTTCCATGTTCCTGACGCAGGTGCCTCAAAATTTTGAAAATCTAAAGCGTTCATTGGAAAGTAAGAATTGGGATGAAGTAAAGAAAATGGCACATAAAATGAAACCCAATTTCGGTATTATCGGCGTTAAAAGTTTAACGGAGGTATTCCAGTTTATTGAGCTAAATGCCTCTACCCAATCTAACCTGACTGAAGTGTCTGAGAAAATTAATTTAGCGGGCAAGACAATTGCCCGGATTTCTTCCGAACTGGATGAAGAATTAAAGATTTTAATGCTCCAGTCGATCAAAGCTGCCTGAGATGGTTATTTTTTTGGAATAGTACATATATAATGGCCTTAAAAATTATTTATATTACCAACGGGAACTTTTTAAAAATTAGAAACTAATATAATTTTTTCTTAGTTTCGCAAAAAATGCTAATATGGCTTCTTTGAATAGAAGATACAGGAGGCCCTTAATAAAAAATGATGGAGAACTTCAGATATGAATGCGCGTTGCTCATTGATGATAATGAGATTGATAATTTTATCAATAAGAAACTAATTCAAAAGACAAAATTCGCCCAATCTATTGTAGAAAAATTTTCTGCAGTAAGTGCACTGGAATTTCTCAGGGAAAACATTAAGCAACCTGAAGGCTTGCCTGATGTTATTTTTCTTGATATTACGATGCCTATTATGGATGGTTTTGGTTTTTTAACTGAATTTGAGCAACTTCCTGAAATTGTAAAGAAAAAATGCAAAGTGGTTATGCTTTCAAGTTCTGAAAGTTTTAAAGACCTCAACAGGGCTAACAGCAATAGGTATGTGAACAAATTTCTTAACAAGCCGTTGTCTGAAAAGGCTCTTGAAGTGATATATTTTTAATTTTTTATCAAATTCTCCGCCTTTGCAACATCTTGTCTGAAATCACTTGATTTCGCCAGATAATTATATTAATTTGCTAAATAATTTTCAGTAGACCAAAAATGGAGGAAGGAGTCAAGATCTTAATATTTGAAGATTCTGTGGTAGATAACCTGCTCATAGAAAATAGCCTTCTAAAATCCGGTCAAAATTTCATAATAAATTCGGTATCAAGTAAATATAAATTTATTGAATCAATTTCCCGCTTTCAGCCGGATATCGTCATTACCGGTTATCCGCTTCAGGCAGAGAATGGGGCCGAAGCAATTTCGATAGTAAAGCAAAACCTGCCAGATGCGGCTTGCTTTTTTGTGACAGGGGAAGGTGGTGAAAAGGTTTCTGAAATCTTCAATGGCCAGGTTTTCGATTATATTCCTAAAAACAATCTCGTTATACTGGTACCTGCTATCAATAGAGCTGTGGCGCGGTTGTATGAAAAGAGCAAGATAAAAGCAGCTGAAGCAAAACATAAAGCCAGGCTTGCACAGCAGCTTACTGTCAAAGAAATTAGCAGCATGATGCTTTCCGGTGTTGGCGTTAAGGCCCTGTTTAAAAAAGTTTCCGGCATTATTATGGATATTACCGGGGCAAAATCTTGCGCCATGTATAAAATCATCGCTACAAGTTATCTGCAGTTGTTAGAAGATGGAGGCCTTGAAAAACAGGAATTGGTAATTGATTTAAATTCAATTCCCCGGCTTAATGAGATACTTTCCGGTAAAGAGCCTTATCTTATAGTTCCCAGTGAACCTGCCGGCTCCGGGACTTCTATCGTAAATAATTTTTATTCAAACATAATCATGCCCCTGGGCGGTAAAGAAAGAACTTTTGGCATTATTATGGGTTTTAATATTGCAAAGCCTGTATTCGATGAGGAAGGTGTGGAACTTCTAATTCAAATAAGTAATATTCTGGGAGGAGCAATGGAGAAAAGACATTCCGAAAAAGTAATAAAATTCCCGTCAAACGAACTTGACGTGCCTGCTGAAATGGCGGAAAATATCTCTTTTACGCTTAATATAAATGGAGCCGTTACAGAAATCAATGATGTAGGATGTAAAATACTCGGTTATCTCAGGCAAAATATTATTGGTAAAAACTGGTTTTCCAATTTTGTCCCCAAAGAAGTGGGGGGGGAGCTTGAACTATCTTTTGAAAACCATCTCTCAGAGAATAAAGAAACATCTTACCACGATGAATATAAAATCATTACGGCCTCGGGTGAAGAAAAATCTTATCAATGGAACTGCACCACGGTGAAAAACAGGGATGGGTTTATCTCTCATGTTATTTGTAACGGAGAAGGGCCTTCGAGAGAAAATGCGGATATTGCGTCAATGGCTTACTCTTCCCAATTTGACATATTTGACCAATTAAATGACGCCGTTATGGTTATTAATCCTTACGGTACTGTCGTTTACTGGAATCGCGCGGCGGAAAATATTTTCGGTTATACTTCCGTAGAAATAACAGGTAAAAATCCAGGCAGTTTTTATTTTTTAAATTTTCAGGACGAAACCACTTTATCCATTGCAGCATTATTTGAAAACTTCGGAAACGCAGTTTATTGGAACGGGAAAACAAAGGAAGGCAATGATATTAAGTTGCATACAACCACTTCCCCACTTTATAATTCTGATGGTAAACTCGCTATGCTGGTATGTGTAGGAAGGGAGATTGTAACCGTTATAGAAGATAATAGCGAAGCATTAAATCAGGCGGAAATAAGATATAAAAGTCTTTTTAATAATAACCCGATACCCTTATTTATATTCGACAGGCACGCCCTTAATATCCTTGATATAAATGATGCCGCTATTGAGCATTACGGCTATTCCAATGAAGAATTTATGAAAATGAACATTGCTGATTTGCGATATTCAGATGGTGTAGCCTCATTTATTGACGATCTTAATATTTGGTCAATTGACGGACACTTCAAGTATGAGGTAAGGCACCGTAAACAATCTGGTGAAGGAATAGATGTTGAAATAACTTCTATGCCTGTGACGTTTGAAGGAAAAAAGGCTGGTCTTGCTGTGATAAATGATGTTACAGACCTTAAGATTGCCCAAACTTCATTAAGGAATTCTGAGATAAGATATAACAACTTATTCCTGGGTAACCCGCTGCCTATGTGGGTATATGACAATGAAACACTTCGCTTTTTGGCAGTGAATGATGCCGCCACATCTCATTACGGATTTTCACGTGATGAATTTATGACAATGCACGCGAAGGATTTAAAACTGGTAACAGTCAAAGATGTTTCCACTTCCTTCCATGACCATGATGCCTGGGAACATGGCTCAATGAAACATGCAAAGAAGGATGGTTCGGTGATTGACGTAGAAATCACGTCACATATTATTGATTTTGACGGAAGAAAGGCCAGGCTTGTTTTAGCTAATGATGTTACAGAAAAGCTCCGTGCCAGTGAAGCAACACGTCAAAACGAAGCCAACCTTAAATCACTGATTGAAAATACACAGGATGCTATTTTATCATTGGATAAAGACCTGAAAATAGTTTTCATTAATACCCCGGCGAAAAAAATGCTGGAAAAAATATGCAGCATTGAAATTAAAAAAGGCGTTAAGCTTTTTGATTCAGTGCCACAGCAGGAACTGCCTTTTGACTATAATGCTGTTGTAACTGCCCTGGATGGCAAAAGATCTATACTTGAAGTGGCGAGAGAAAAAGATGGCCAAAATTTTTTCTACGAAGTATCTGTAAACCCTATAATTAACCATAATGGTGAAATTTCAGGAGTTTCATGTTTTTCCAGGGATATTACGGAAAGAAAAATAGCAGAACTAAAAATAAGACGTAGCGAAGAAAAATTCCGCCGCCTCATTGAAATAATGCACGAAGGTGTGGTATATAGCGATATAGAAGGACGGATACAGTTTGTAAATAATACGTTTTGCAGGGTAACTGGTTATAGCCCGGAAGAACTTCTTGGCAAGCAATCAGTTAAAAATTTACTGGCCGCTGAAAGCGCTGACCTCCTCAGCCAAAAAATGGATTTACGTAAAAAAGGCATTGGCGACCAGTATGAATTAAAAATGCGCAAAAAGTCTGGTGAAATAGTTTGGGCCCTGGTAAACGGAGTACCACTCTTAGACGATGCCGGCGAGGTAGTTGGTGGGATGGATACTTATATTGACATCACGGAAATGAAAACCGCGGAGGCAAAGCTTAAATCTATAAACCAGGAGTTAAATACGTTTGTATATAAATCATCTCATGACCTCAAAGGCCCCCTTGCTTCTATAAAAGGGCTTACCAGTATAGCGCGTGATGAGATAACCGATGAAGATGGAAAAAGATATTTTGGTTTGATAGCCCAAAGCACCGACAGGCTCGACCACATACTTACTGATCTGTTGGAAACAGTGAAATTGAAAGAAACTACCGTTACTACTGAAAAAATTGACCTGAATGCATTGATTAAAGATGTTTTGAACAGCCTTGAACATGGCCCTGATTTTGAAAGGGTTAGTTTTAGGATTAATATAACGCCTAACCTGTTTATTTATTCCGATAAGAAGATTCTTACCTCCGTGATGCAGAATTTAATCGATAACGGAGTGAAATACAGAAGGCATGATTTGGATAATAGTTTCGTGTCTATAAGCATTGCAGATTACAAATCAGGTATTACCATCAAAATGGAAGACAATGGGCTGGGTATTCCTGAAGATATCCAGGACAAAGTTTTTGATATGTTTTATCGCGGACACAGCGAATCAAAAGGTACAGGCCTTGGATTATATATAGTGAAAAACGCAGTTGAGAAGCTTGGAGGTACTATTGAACTCCAAAGCAAAGTAAGTGAGGGTACAATATTTACTATTTTCTTGCCAAACCTTACTAAAAATTAAAAAATTATACCAATTTTGCGGATTGACAGGTACAACAATGAATGCCCCTGTTTTCAAATAATCATTGGTATAAAATGAAGAAAGTAAGTTTTCCAGAGCCGAAGTATAAAAACGTTTTACTTATTGATGAGGATGACATTGATAATTTTATCAATGAAAGGATAATTACATCCACAAATTTTGCTCAAACCGTTATGGTAAAAAGCTCATCGGTGGTAGCACTTGACTATTTGCGCGATATAATCCGCAGCAAACAAACATTACCCGAAATTATTTTCCTGGATTTGAATATGCCAGTGATGGATGGATTTGCCTTCCTGGAAGCTTTAGACGCACTGATAAAGGAAACTGGTGTGCCGATGGAAAAATTCAAAGTCATAGTGCTTTCAGCCTCCATTAGCCCCGCTGATATTGACAGGGCATCCACTAATCCTTATGTAATAAAGTACATTAACAAGCCACTGAGCGAGAAGTATCTGCAGGCGATAAATGTATGAAATAGCTGTGAGTCATCAAATACCGCTTAATAGCGAAGGTTTAATTCCCCGGTTATTAAGCGGTAAACATTCTTTTGGATAAGGGGATTAATTTTTATATGGGTCAGCGAGTTTTTTAATCATCTTATCATCCAGTTTCACAAATGAAAGTATAGGATATTCAACCAATTGTGCTTCTTTAAACTGGCTCCATAGTTGGCTAATCTTTTCTACCTTCTTTTTGAAATCAGTAGGTTTCATGCCTGCGTTCAGCAGCTTTATAAATATTTTTATCTGCTCGTGGCTTGGCTCATCATCGCTTATCTGGCGCTTTATACTATTTATTATTTGTATATATAGCTCATCATCACCCATCATGCAGTATTGCATTGCCTGGAATAATTTACATTCCATGTCCATCAGTGGATATTGTTTCAGGCTCATTTCGTTTCGGAGGTCATTCATAAGCCTGGCTGCTTTTTGGAAGTCGCCTTCATAAAACTTGCAAGCCGCAAGGAATTTTTTTACAGCAAGGAAATGATAGGTTTCGTTTTTGTCTATATCAAGATCGCTTTCAATGTTCTCATTCAGGACAATCAGTTCGTTCAGGTTTCCTGTGTGGTTATAGAGTTCCAGTTTGGAATTGAGCATTTGCACCACGTAAAAATTAAGAATATGCTTTTGGCTTACATCCGCTACTTTTTCATTCGCTTTTTTATAATAATGTTCTGCACGCACTATGCTCCCGGTACGCAGATAGTAAGTGAAATACAGGAAGTCAACAACAAATTTGATGTTCTGGTAAAAGGTATCAAGCTGGTACTTATCGAATATCTTTTTTATCTCGATAAGGATGCTGTCAATCTCCATTTCCTTTTTCTTCAGCTCATTTATCATCTCAGGCACTATGCACAGATAGTAAATCCTAACTATATTATAATATACATATAACCTGTGAGAGCCATATAGCTCGCATATATTTGAGAGCTCGCGTTCCAGGGCGCTTACAGCTTCAAGGTTCTGAGGGCTGCCAGTAAGCTGGTATTGGCCTATTTTCTTTACAAAGTCGTAAAACAGGTTTTCTGCTTTAGACACGGCAAGGGAGTATGCTACATATTTGTTATATAGCTTGGTGTAGTATTCATAGTCATAAGTATACAGGTTTAGTTGAGCAAGCGTTTTATATACTATTATAAGTTCATTCGATAAATCATACTCCAGCAGTTGTTTTTCAAGGTCTTTGAGCGCACGTATAGAAACTTCTTTATTAGGCCCGTACAGGTTTGCCGGTACCCGTGCCACTTCATCCATCAGTACGCTAATAGGGTTATCCACTTCTTTTGACAAAACCGAAGCTATCTTTGCCCTCAGCCTTGATTTTAAAGTATAATAAGTACTCGGGTTTACCTGGAGGTGGTCGATCATTTCAGTGTCGTCAAAATTTTTATTCCGTGCCATTTCCATTACCTGGTACGGTTTACTGTCTTTTCCAATACCCATTTTAGTTAATAAGCCAGCATACTCTTCTTCATTGAGCTTTTTAATTGTTTTTTTTAGTGCATCCATTTTTTTGTAGTTCTTAAAAGTTATAATACCTGCTTCATAGGAGAATACGTTTGATTAAAGTATTTTAAAATCATAACATACACACTATAAAAGCATTGTGCCGCATAGCATTCTAATGCGCACAATTCATAAAAGCATTTATACAAAATTGCAGCTTTATTCCAAATAAAAAATATCTATTTTATAGAAAATATCACAACCATTCATTTTTAATCCGTTTGTAGTCAGGATAAGGTTTTAAATTCATTATTAGTTAGTTATGGTTGTCTTATTCCATATTGATCATTCACTTTGATTAGTAAATGATGCTATCCTTACAATTGTAATTTGGCTTCCTATCTAACAAAAATACAGGATGATGCCTATTGTAAATTTGAAGGTATATAAAACGATAAATGCGGAGAAAGGAAATATGAGGAGAATCTTTACAATTATTTACAAAAAACCACTATCCAAACTTTTAAATAGCGCAAAGCAGAAAGCATACTGTAATAGGCGCTTATATCGTGAATTTTATAAAGTGAGATATGCTGTATTGGTTGCTGGCCTCTTGTGTTTTGCAGCCTTTCCTGGCTTTGGACAGGTGAAGGCTTCTTTTACGATTAGTAATTTAAAAGATACGGTAGGCTGCGTTCCTCTTGACATTAAGTTTGTCAATAATTCCACCAATGCGGTTTCATACAAATGGGATTTTGGCGATGGCAATAAATCCACACTTTCCACTCCATCAAATGTATATCTCAAGCCTGGGCGATTTTCTGTGAAACTAATAGCCATAGATTCCAATGGTTCAATAGATTCGATTACATATAGCCTGTATATTCGTGTAGTTGACAGCCCTGTCGCCAATTTTTATGCTTCAGCTACTATTGTTTGCCCGGGTTATTCTTTGTATTTTAAAAACATTTCTTCGTCTGCCAATAGCTATATTTGGGATTTTGGCGATGGAGATATTTCTACTCAGGCGAGCCCATCATATTCCTATAGTGACACCGGTTACCATACAGTTAAGCTAATTGCAAAAAATCAATATGGCTGCCAGAGTGTAAAATCGGATTCTGCATATATATATGTAAGGCCACCAGCGATACCCGTTTTTTCAGTGAATGCGAAACATGGTTGTTCCACCAGCCAGGAATTTATATTTACTAATAATTCGAAAAATGCAAGCAGTTATATATGGAACTTCGGTGACGGGGTTACTTCTTCTTCCGTAAGCCCAACACATTATTTCAGCAATCCTGGTACGTATACAGTTAAATTGTATGCAACCGCAGCCACAGGATGTACCGACTCATTGGTTTATGCAAATTTCATAACGATAGATTCTTCCATCACTCCTGTGTTTAGCGCAAATAAAATATCAGGGTGTCCTCCATTTTCTGTTAATTTTACTTCAACTACATTATCTTCAGGCAGGTATTACTGGAGTTTTGGGGATAATGATACCAGCAGTTCGGCAACAACCCAGATAACCCATTCGTACAAAACAACAGGGTTTTATAGTGTTACATTAAAAGTAGTCAATTCTTATGGCTGTGCTGATAGCGTTACTTACAAAAAGTATATTACTGTCGATTCCATGCCTGTACCAAAGTTTACTGTTTCTTCAACCGGTTGCAAAAACTCACCCCTTATTTTTAATAATACTACCAGCGGGGCGACAACATACTCCTGGAACTTTGGTGATAACACTTCCTCAAGCCAAAAACAGGCTACACATGCATATAGCGATACAGGCTCTTTTACCGTAAAATTGTATTCTTATAGTGCCAATGGGTGCAGGCAGGTTTACACTATTGCTAACGCTGTACATATTACAGGCCCATTTTCAGGTTTCAGCGGTAATATGCAAAATGGCTGTCCTCCGTTGAAAGTTAAATTCACGTCATCATCATCAGGCGCTGTAAAATATCTATGGTTATTTGGTGACAGCACTACTGATTCCGGGGCTATAGTTACCCATTCCTTTAATAACGTTGGAAAATATAATGTAACCCTCGTTTCTTACAATAGTAATGGCTGTACAGATACCCTAACTAAAAGCAATTATATAAGTGTGAGCAACGCTTCTGCCAGCTATACCACTCCCAAGTTAATAACTACCTGTGCACCTCTTATGGAAAAATTTGCTGATCCGTTCAGTAATGATATAGCCTGGGAATGGAATTTTGGCGATGGCTCTACATCTACTTCAGAAAACCCAACGCATACATATTTATCTGAAGGTAAATACAGGGCATCGCTTACAGTAACAAATGCAAATGGCTGTAAAATACCAATAAGCGATTTGCAGGATTTCAATCTTGAAGATATAAACCCGGGCTTTACAACAACAACCCATATCTGCCCACCAAGCGAAATAACATTTAATGATACTTCTACCGGGGCGGTGTCATGGGTATGGGACTTTGGGGATGGTACTTCATCCACTTCAAAAAACCCTGACCATGTATATGAGAAATCAGGATATTATAGCATAAAACTCACTGTTACCAACAGCCAGGGATGTTCTTACACTTTATTGAAAAATGATGCTGTAAAAGTAAACGCGCTGGAAGGGAAAATATCATGGACAGGCAATGATAGTGTATTCCCTACTACTCTAAAGTTCACCTCAAATTCTGTGGGCGCTACTAAATGGACATGGAATTTTGGTGATAGTACTGCTCTTGATACTCAGCAAAACCCTTCTCATTATTATGCCGATTCCGGCAAATATAAAATAACGCTTATTATATCAAATGGCACATGCCAGGATACACTAATTAGTGTTATGCAACATGTTGTACCTCAAACTTCATTGGCTAAGAAAGATTCAGGGATTGTTATCGGCACGGGTGGCAAGGGCAATTCAATTGTTAGCTGCGCACCTTTAAGGCTTGATTTTACTGATACGGCCAGCAATGCCATATCATGGAACTGGAATTTCGGTGACAGCAGTTATTCATCCTCACAGAATCCTTCGCATTATTATACCACCCCGGGGGTATATACAGTTACTTTGATTGAAAAACTGCAATCTGGCGCTTATGATACAATTGTACAAAAAGGATATGTTCGTATTTCAGGCCCTACGTCCTATTTTAATGTGTCGCAAAAAATAATTTGCGGCGGTTCCATTGCAAACTTTACCGATTCATCAAAAAATGCAATATTCTGGTACTGGAATTTTGGCGATAGCACGCTATCTACTGATCAAAACCCACAACATGTTTATAAAGTATCAGATACTACTTACCATATTACTTTGGTTACTACCGACACATTTGGCTGTACCAATTCCATAAGTAAATCGATCTATACCGGGTACTTAGACCCTATACTTGCAAGCAGCTATAATATATGCAATACCGATTCCGTGTTTTTCACCACGCCTTTATCAGGCGCTCAGTCTGTGTATAAAAACTTTACCTGGGATTTTGGCGATTCTACTAAATCTACATTGGCAAACCCAACACACCAATATACTTCAGGTGGTAGTTTTTCTGTAATGCTTACAGCATCAGATAGCAATGGCTGCACCATGAGGTTCAGGCTACCAGATTCTATACGCGTTAGCAAGCCTGTGGCTGCATTTAGCATTACCGGCAATACTCGTGGCTGTGATTCAGTAACGGTTTCATTTGTCAATAATTCTACAGGAGCTGATGCCTGGTATTGGAATTTTGGCGACAGTGTTTCATCCAACCAAAAAGCGCCCAAACATAGTTTTATTAATACAGGCAGTTACAATGTGGAGCTTACAGCCTCAAAAGGGGCTTGTTCTAACACTACAACCGTACCCGCAGCCCTTACTATCAATAAGGCAGTTGCTTTATTTACTTATACCCAGGATAAAGTTTGCTTCCCTATCACTGCCTCTTTCAGTGATAGCAGTAAAAATGCCATATCATGGTTATGGACATTTGGCGATGGCGATTCTTCAACCCTTGAAAACCCTGTACATGTTTATAAAACAGCGCCTGTTTCGTCCATTTCATTATACGTTACCGATAGCAATGGCTGTTCGGCTATTGCCACCAAAGCCAATATTAAATACCTTAAAGCAAAATTTACGGCAAGTTCCAAAGATGGGTGCTGGCCTATGACGGTTACTTTCAAAGACCAGTCTATTGCCGCCACTGCCTGGGCGTGGAATTTTGGCGACTCAGGTACATCAACTTTACAAAACCCTACACACCTGTATAAGGATACAGGTACTTATACTGTGCAGCTTATTGTTACTTCTTCAGAGGGTTGTAGCGATACTGCCACTTACCTGAACTATATAAAAGTAGTCCATCCAACTTCAGATTTCAGCGCCCCTGCCACGGCCAGTTGCGCACCTTCTTATGTGCCATTTACTAATCTTTCCAACGAAGGGGCAAAATGGGCATGGGATTTTGGCGATGGCGGTACGTCGACAGACCAATCGCCGGGGCATATCTATAATAACCCCGGTATATTTACCGTTAAACTCATCACTTTTAGCAAAGAAGGGTGCAGCGATACTATGATAAAGAAAGATTATATCACAGTACTGGGCCCTGTTTCATCCTTCAAAACCTCAGATACAGCCGGTTGTTTGCCGCTGGCTATTCATTTTACGGATGAATCTAAGAATGCCGTGGACTGGAGCTGGAACTTTGGCGATGGCAGTACTTCTACTAATGAAAACCCAAGTCACGTTTATACTTCCGAAGGCACATTTACAGTTTCCCTTATTACGCACGATACTACAGGCTGCCAGTCCGTTTTCTCAATGCGCAAGCCCCTTGATGTTGTACCTGTTCCGCAGGCGTCTTTCAATAGTATAGACATACAGGCCTGTACGCCTTATGTGGTGAAATTTACAAATACTTCTACCTTGTCCAACCATTATTTATGGGTATTTGGCGATGGCGACAGTTCTAAGGAGGCAAACCCATATCACTCTTATACCAAAGGTGGCGTATATGATTTATACTTAATTGCCTATAATAATTATGGCTGTACCGATACTGTGCATAACGGGCAGATGATACATGTAAATACAAAACCTGTTGCCAATTTTGGAGCAAACGTTATAAAAGGCTGCCTGCCATTTGTGGCTAATTTTATTGATTCTTCTACTTCCGAAGATTCATCCACTTATGCCTGGGATTTTGGCAATGGGGCTACTTCTGCACTGAAAAACCCGGTAGAAACATATACTACGCCGGGGCAATATACAGTAAAACTGGTAGTTACCAATAAAACAGGCTGTATGGATACGATCATTAAAAAGGGCTATATAGACGTGTATGACGGTACGCCACCACCTGTTTGCCCTATTTATGCCGTATCTGTAAACAACCCTTTGGCTGTAAATATTAAATGGCAACAGAGCGCCGCGCCGCAATTCCAGAAATACTTGCTGTACAGGCAAAACCCTGTTACCGAACAATGGGAAATGATTCAGACTATTACCGACAGGTACACAACCTCCATTGATGACAGCGGCCTGGACAATGAAGCGCATGTGTATGGCTATAAAATACAAACAGTGGATATGTGCGAGCATACCATAGGCCTCGATAGCGCTGTGGCGCACTATACCATCCACGTATCAACTGCGGCAGAGGGCGACCAGAAAATACTTGTAACATGGACGCCGTACATTGGCTGTGAAGTATCTACCTATGAAGTGTACAGGATGCAGAAAGGCGCCAATGCCTGGGAATTTGCCGGTACCGTACCGGGCAATACCCTGGAATTTATGGATACTACCGCCCTCTGCCCGTTCCCGTTCGCTTATCTTATCAAGGCTACTTCGCTATGTGGCAGGGTATATGCTTCGCTTAGCGATACTTCGGTGGTCGTGCCGCCGGATATTTTCCAGAACCAGGTAGTGCAGATAGTGCGTACCACTGTGGTGAACAATACAAGCGTGCTGACCGAATGGCAAACGCCTGTGGTAGCGCCAAACCGTGTTATCAACTACAATATCTATCGTTCGGACGATAATATTAATTTTATATTTCTTATTGCCGTTTCAGCTGATACACATATATTTATTGATTCGAGTGTGGATGTGAATACCGAACATTATTATTACCAGATACAGGCGGTAAACTCCTGTAACCTATCAGTACCGCAAAGCAATAAAGGAAATTCTATACTGCTTGGCGCCAGTGAAAACGATAATACGGCCAAATACCGGGCTTCCATTCAGTGGTCGCCTTACGAGGGGTGGAAGCAAGGGGTAGACCACTACATGATAGAAATACAAAATGCCGATGGCCAGTGGATATTTTTAAAGACCGTAGACGGTAAAACTACCAGTATACAAGATAACTACTAATGAGAGCATTGTGTGGGTGGCAGGAGGCCACCCATACAATTTAATTTTCCAAAATGACGGTGTCATTGTGCCAGTTAGGCGGTCGCAATGGCGCCGTTTTTTTAGGGCGACCGATGGTCTTCCTTTTGCATAACCTTTATTAACCACAGATACACACAGATTAACACAGATAAAAATGGCTGAAGCCCTTAGTTGTTTCAAAACAAAGATAATTTTGCCATTAAGACACAAGGCAAACGAGTATGCATTATCAACTAAACCCACATAACCTCCTATTTGTCATACTGTAAGTGCCAGTCCGGTTTTGTAGGGGCATAAGAACCGCCAGCAGCGGTGATGGATTGTACCCTGCCAGAAGAGGGTTCAAGAAATTGAACCCCATACGCCATCGCCGCCCTAAAAAAGAGGGTGGCGAATTTGGAAATGCCAAAAATAATCCTTATCTTGGCCGTGGGTATGGTGAAAACGATACCAACACTGTCCCGCCCTGACTTCTAATCTTATCTACTCCCGCTCTATTTATGACCAATTCCCCTCTACTTTTTCAAATCTTTTTCGGCAAAACCTTATTTAAACAGCCGGAGAGGCTTGTTTTTAAGCCCGTCCCTCTATTTTTCCTCTACTTTAGAGGGGACAGACAATTAAGTTTCTTATAACCAGATGCTTATGTATGTTGAATTCTGATGTTAGAGGACAACTTGCAGGAAAGGGCGTTTTTTAGAAATTTTTCAGCCTTCTTCTTCCCCGAAAAGTGTATTAACCGGCTGGGAATCATAGCCCTGTTCACGCAGCCATTTAGAAAACACTTCGGTATAGCCGTGGGTAACATATACCCGCTCTGCCCCGGTAGCTTTGATGGCGGCATTAAGGCCCGGCCAGTCGGCGTGGTCCGACAGTGCAAAACCCTTATCCGCTGCGCCCCAGCGCTTTTTGCCCCGGAGCTGCATCCACCCGGAGGCCATGCCAGCCGAGTAATCACCCAGTTTCCTCAGATAGGCCGCTGCCCCCGCACCAGGCGGCGCTATGATCATGGCCCCTTTATAATCAACCTTCTTTTTTGAAAGGAGGAGCTCCGGCGCATCCGGCATCGGTACCCCATTATCAATCATCACTTTGTTAACCTCATGAATAGACCCGTGCAAATAGACCGGCCCTATATTCTGGTCGAGATGGTAAAGCATTCGCTGCGTCTTGCCAAGCGAATAACCCAGCAATACCGTGGCTTTACCCTGCACGGCATTTTGCCGCCACCAGTTGTTCATATCTTCAAATATCTCCTTCTGCGGCCGCCATTTATATATCGGCAGCCCAAAGGTGGATTCGGTGATGAAGGCATGGCATTTTACAGGCTCAAAAGGGGTACAAAGGCCGTCGTCTTCCGTCTTGTAGTCGCCGCTCACTACCCACACCTCGCCCCTGTACTCTACCCGCACCTGTGCAGAGCCTATGATATGCCCGGCGGGATGAAAAGAAACCTGTACGCCGTTGATATAAACAGGTTCGCCATACCCAAGCCCTTCATAATGATTATTAATGCCCAGCCGCAACCTGAGCATAGGGATGGACTCGTTATGCGCCAAATAAGACTTGCTGCCATGGCGGGCATGGTCGCCGTGCGCATGGGTTATGATAGCCTTATCTACCTTCCGCCACGGATCTATATAAAAGTTGCCCGGTGGGCAAAACAAGCCTTTATTTGTAAATTCAATTAAACCCAATGAATTAGTTAAATGTTAATATAAATTAATAAAACAGGCCTAAAGCAAACTGCGAAATTAACAAAATGGCAGATGCCCTGGTTGCACAATGTTAAAAAGACAAAAGCGGCCTTTTGGGCCGCTTTTGATATAGATATATAATGAAAAGCTTTAGGCGCCTATTTTGCGAATTTGCTTGTAAAAGCCTGGCCTGCTACAATTACCCTTGTAGTATAGATGCCAGGAGCAAAATTGTTGATATTAATAGTTTGATCAGAAGAAGATACCACGTTTTGAGTCAACATAGTTTTGCCACTCATGTCATACACAGAAACCGTAGCTTCAGCGCCATTGGTGTTGCTGAACTGCAAGTGTAAAAGGTTGTTAGCGCTAAATGCAGTTACTTTAGGATTAGAAGCATATAGCACATCATTGATGCCGGTAGCTGTAGAACCAGTAATAACAATATCTGTAAATTGGTAATTACCATTAGCTTTACCATTTACATCTGTTCTCCATTGCAGGTATAAACCTGAAGCGCCGGCCGCTGCGGCAGGTAAAGAGATTGGGGTATCTCCGTTTTGTATATAGTATGCACTGGCAGATGCAACATAGGTAAGGTGATAAGCAATTTTGTTCCATGTTTTTGCATCAGTACTCCACCATACGGTGGTAGAATCCATATTTGCTCCTTGGAAAGCAGAAGAGATCCTGGATACCCAGGTTATATAAACAGATTTGTATCCTGTAGTAGAACACAATGAAGGCGAAGTTACGGTTTCAATAGAATCAACTGCAATACGCGGAACATCGCTTTGGTTTGCATCAATAGAAAATGCAAAAGTAACATTTCCTGCTACCTTGCCACTTGAACTTGCATTTGTTGTTATAGTCCCTGTTTTTATATTGTTATACACCCAGGTATTGTATTTATTGTTTGCAACCCAGCCGGTTGGGAGAGCAACTGAAACAGCAGTTGTGTCGGGGGCCTGCGTTTTGTTCCTAAAACTGTCAGCAACGATTACCGTTTGCGCTTTCGCAGTGTACATGCCTGCACATATCAGTACAAGCATAAGTGTGGCGAATAATTTGTTTGTTTTCATCTTCATCTTTTTTATTGTTTGTTTAAAATTTATTAGTTAACCAATGCTTTTAAAACTGTAGAAGGCATGTTTTCAACCGATTAAATATGATCAATAATGCTTTTTACTTCACAGCAATATTATCCTGACAATTAAAACGGGAGGTTAAGAGATTGTTATGATATTATTAAGAGATAAAGAAGACCTGAAGGGCAAATGGCTGTCCTGGCCACCAATAATTATGGCCAAGCAAGATTGTTAAGTAAACTCGGTTGAATAAATGTCTTATCTGATTATACGGCCTTGGCCGCATATTCTTTATATACGCTTCGTATTCCTTCTTCCAGGCCAATATGAGGCGTGAAACCGAGGGCTTTTAGCTTGGAAATATCAAGCAACTTGCGGGGCGTACCGTCTGGCTTGGAAGCATCCCAGCGCAGTTCGCCCGTATAACCCACTATTTGTTTTATAAGGTTGGCCAGGTCTGAAATTGTTTCGTCCTCTCCAACGCCAATATTTACAAGTTCTTTACCATCATAATGCTGCATAAGGAAATATGTAGCGGCAGCCAAGTCGTCCACATGAAGGAATTCCCGGCGGGGGGTGCCGGTACCCCATAGTTCTACAAAAGGTTTGTTTTCAACCTTTGCTTCATGGAACTTGCGGATAAGGGCAGGTAAAACGTGGCTCTTATTCAGGTCGTAATTATCATTTGGGCCATAAAGGTTTGTTGGCATTACCGATATAAAATTGCAGCCATACTGGTCGCGATAGGCTTCACATAGTTTTATACCGGCGATCTTGGCAATGGCATAAGGCTCATTTGTTGGCTCCAGCGTACCTGTAAGCATGTACTCTTCCTTCAAAGGTTGCGGGGCAAATTTTGGGTAAATACACGAACTGCCCAGGAAAAGCAGTTTTTTAACTTTATTAAGATATGCAGCATGGATAATATTTGCTTCAATGATCAAATTATCATAAAGAAAATCAGCGCGGTAAGTATTATTCGCCATAATGCCACCTACTTTGGCAGCAGCAAGGAATACATATTCAGGCTGTTCCCGAGCAAAGAAATCATGCACTGCCTCCTGGTTCCGCAAATCAAGTTCGCCGGAAGAAGCAGTAAGTATATTTGAATATCCTTCTTTCTCCAGCTTCCTTACAATAGAAGAACCAACCATACCACGGTGGCCCGCCACATATATCAAAGATTTCTTTTCCATTTTTTTTAGTCGTAAGTCAAAAGTCGTAAGTTGTAAGTCAGGAAAATAATTTTTCTATTCTTCAACAATTTAGCAATTCAACAATTTAACTATTCAAAGTAATTCATTGTTCTGAAACCTGCATTTTTCAGGAATTTCTCCTTTTTCATCACATCAAGATCACTCAAAATCATGTCCCTGACTAATGCCGCAAGATTATATTTCGGTTCCCATCCAAGTTTTTGTTTTGCCTTGGAGGCATCGCCAATAAGCAAATCCACTTCTGTCGGGCGGAAATACCTTGGATCCACCGCCACCAGTTCATCCCCTGTACGTAAATGAAAATCCACTATTTCCAGTTCCAATAATTTTTTATGGTCTATTTCTTCAATAATGCCTTTTTCGTTAATGCCCTCGCCCTCAAACTTCAGATAAACTCCAAGTTCAGCAAAAGTCATCCTAACAAATTCCTTAACCGCAGTGGTTTCGCCTGTTGCAATCACATAATCTTCCGGTTTTTCCTGTTGTAAGATTAGCCACATGGCTTCTACATAATCTTTAGCATGTCCCCAGTCACGTTGGGCATTCAGGTTACCGAGGAATATTTTATCTTGAAGACCGAGTACGATCTTAGCTGCCGCACGGGTTATTTTGCGGGTTACAAAGGTTTCACCACGTATAGGTGATTCATGGTTAAAGAGAATGCCGTTACAGGCAAACATATTATAGGCTTCACGGTAATTTACAGTTATCCAGTAGGCATAGAGCTTGGCTACAGCATAGGGGGAGCGAGGATAAAAAGGCGTTTTTTCGCTTTGCGGTACTTCCTGCACCAGCCCATATAATTCTGAACTGGATGCCTGGTAAACTTTGGTTTTATTCACCAATCCACATATCCGGACAGCCTCCAATATGCGTAACGTGCCTATACCATCGGCATTGGCGGTATATTCCGGGGTTTCAAAACTCACCTGTACATGGCTCATAGCGGCGAGGTTATAAATTTCATCCGGCTTAGTTTCCTGGATAATGCGAATAAGGTTGGTGCTATCAGTCAGGTCGCCGTAGTGAAGGGTAAGTTTCAGGTTTTTATCATGCGGGTCCTGGTAAAGGTGGTCTATACGGTCGGTATTAAAAAGCGATGTCCTGCGCTTGATACCATGCACGATATAGTCCTTTTTCAATAACAATTCCGCCAGATACGCTCCATCCTGACCGGTAATGCCGGTAATAAGCGCTACTTTTTTGCCCATTTTCAGTTTTTATTGACTGCGAAATTAAGGCTTTACGGGGAAATAATGTGCAAAGGAAAGGTTAAGCAGGAATTTTGGAATATGTTACGAAATATCAATTATAAATTTTTTAAAATCCTTGCTGAATGGTGTACAGTTAAAATATCAATTCTATTATCATTAATTATTTCATAGATAATCCGGTAATTACCATGAATGATTTCTCTCACTGATGGATAAGATACTTCTGGCACAATTCTGCCAACCAAAGGATTATCTTTAAGAATATTTACCGAATTTCTTATTTTGCTTAATGTAAGCCGGGCATATCTTTCAGAATCCCGTGCTATGTATTCACCAATGGAATTAAGGTCTTCCAATGATTGGTCCGACCAATTTATTTGAACCACTTCGATAGTTTCTTTTCAAGTTGCTCATCGGGAGTTACCCTTCCGGCTTTGCTTTGAGACATACCTTTCTCTATCTTTTCGAGCAAGATAATCCTCTCAATAATTTCTTCAGCAGAAACCTTGTCAGGAAGGGTATTTATTGAATCAATTATTTTTTCTTTTGTAAGCATAAATCCTTTTATATATTACGAAGATAACAATAATCATAAATTAATTGGTTCAGGTTTGATTGTCAAAATAAAACAATTAAGCCATTATGATGAAAAAACACTATCACCGACAAATCTTATGATTGATGAAAATCTATCAAAATCGACAGGTGAAACTATGATCATATCTCTAAAACGATTCTTTTGCAATTCACTCCAATCATCAAATAGTGAACCAATTGCTGGTTCATCTGCATTTTCTACCTTTGTCCAATTTAAGATGTGGAAGTAATAATCTTCTGTCAATTCAACTGACTTGACGCCCATAAAGTCAAGCGTTTCGATTAGTTTGGAGAACACTTCTTTTAATTCGTCAATTTTTATTTCCATAACAAGTTAAATCTATTTCCCCAATTCATAACTCATAATTCATAATTTCTCCACTATCCTCTTTATCTGCTCCATAAATGCTCTATGATAATCAAAGCCCGTAACCAGACTTAAGACTTGGGAAGTCTTTGGGCTATCTTCATCCTGCCAATCCCAATATTCTGTAAATCCTGATTCAGACAACCACCTACCACTCCGCCCCGGCATCTTCCCTGAACACCTCGGTCATTTCTGAAAGTATCGGGGCCAGGTATTCGGTATGGTAGCCTTTTCTGCCACCATAATATAATGTTTCGTCTTTCACTGAGGGCAAAATAAGTCCTGCTTTTTCAATTACTGGAATAATAGCATCATGCCAGTTTTTCTTCAGTAATTCCTCGCCGGCAAAGATATTTTCGCTTTTTAGGACATCTTCATAGGGACTTGGCTCAAAAATACTTAGCGCCAACGGGTACACCTCATTTAAGGCTGATTGGATACGCGCATGGCTTATTCCAGAGGCATTTCCCAACTGCATAATCCAGGTATGGGCATGAAAAATATGGTATTTTATTTCTCCTTTAAATTTTTTGGCAAAATTGGCAAGAGGCTGATAAGATGATGTGGCAAGCATTTCAAACCGCTGCATTTCTGCATAGTCAAACAGAAAATGGCGCACCAGGCTGAAGTCATATTCGCCAATAGGGTATTCTACCAGGTGGCAGCATTTAAACTCTTTTTCATTCCTGTTAAACGCAACCATATCAGGGTCTTTTTCACCAAGCTGGTTAAGAAGTTGGTACAGGTTATATGCCTGGCCTACTTTGTCCTGCGCTATGGAAGCAAATGCAATATCCTCTTCCATCAGCGGCCCAAGCCCTGTCCATTCTGAATTGCGGTGGCCAATGATCAATTCATCATCAGCTATTTTATAGATTAATTCTTTGAGTGCGGTTTCAAATTCAGGGTTACTCATGGGTATCTGATTTATATTTTTCTATTTTTTCCCTCAACTTGTACGCAGAGGCTTCACGGTAAAGTTTTTCAGGGGTGGTATCGAATATATCGGCATCGTCATAGCTGGTAGCAGTAACATCTGAAGATTTTACCACCCAAATATTTGAGGTTGCCCCCCGGCGTGCAAAAGATTCTTTGGCAAAAACAAGGGCCATTTCCGCATTCGGCGCATGGACAATGCCTACATGTGTATGCTGCGTACCGCTTTTTTTCTGGTGAAAAACTTCGTACGTATGCCAGCCTTCCTGCTCAGGCACTGTTATCGCACTGTTTTCTTCCGGCAGGTCAAGACGCGAAACACGGGGATTTAGACTTATTATATGCATATTGATATATTATTAAGCGTATGGTAAAGTATATTTTTCAGCCGGGTTCATCAATGCTTCCCGCACCCAGCGGCCATGCTCTTCTGCCCACTTGCGTACTGCAATGCGTTCCTTATTGCATGGGCCATCTCCGTTTATTACCCTGAAAAATTCATCCCAATCCGGCTCGGTAAATTCCCATTGTTTGGTTTCTTCGTTCTTGTGCATGTTTGGGTCAGGAATAGTGAGATCAAGCTCCCATATTTTTGGTACATAAGTATTCAGGAATTGCTGGCGCATATCGTCATTGCTTGCCATTTTAACCTTCCAGCGCATAAGCCTTTCGGTATGCACTGATAGTTTATCAGACGGGCCATGAAAGTGCATAATAGGCTGCCACCAGCGGTTGAGAGCATCTTGCAGCATATCTCTCTGGAATTTTGTACCGGTAGCCAATGCCACAAAAGCATCATGCCCCTGCTTGAGGTGGAATGCCTCTTCAAAGCAAATCCTTTCCAACGCCCTGCAATAAGGGCCATAAGAGCCTTTAGAATTAATAACCTGGTTTACAATGGCTGCTGCGTCAATCAAAAAACCAATAACAGTTACATCCGCCCAGGTTTCCGCAGGGTAATTGAATACATTGGAGTATTTGGATTTGCCACTGAGCAGATCGTTTATCATTTCTTCGCGCGGCTTGCCAAGGGTCTCAGCAGCGCTGTAAAGCATCTGTCCGTGCCCTATTTCATCCTGCACCTTGGCCATAATGGCCATTTTCCTTTTAAAATTAGGCGCACGGGTTATCCATGTGCCCTCCGGCAAAGCACCCATAATTTCCGAATGAGCATGCTGTTCTATCATCCTTATTAGCTGCCGCCTATAGTCAAACGGCATCCAATCGCGAGGCTCTATTTTCTCGCCACGTGCTATTTTGGCTTCAAAAGCCTCCAGTTTTATAGGGTCATCCTGAACAGCCGCTGCCGCTTTTTTTTCATTTTCGTTCTCCTGAACGTATCCGCCTCCGTACATGGGGTTAGTTATTAAGTTATTGGTTAAAAAGTTATAAGGGGAAAAGAATAATTCATAATTTATAATTCATAATTCACCTTCAGTCCGTTTATTAATATATCTGCAAGGTTATTGCCTATTTCTGTGTAGCTTATTCCACCGCCTTCTTTGTACCATTCATACGTCCAGTTAAGGGCGGAAAGAAAGGTTAGAGCAGTAAATTTCTCCTGGGTTTTCCTGAAAACGCCCTGCGCAGCGCCTTCATGTATTACGTCCCTGAAGAATGCCTGGTATTTATTTCTCAGTTGCCTGAATTCTGAATAATAAGGCTCGCTTAAATGCCGCCAGTCATGAAAAAATACTGCGGCTGCGTTAATATTCTCCGTAATGACCCGGATATGCTCAATAATTAGAAACCTTAGTTTTTGATCAGATGATGAAAGATATTTGTTTTCTACTTTCTCAATGACTTTCATAAATTCACCTGCCATATCAAAGCATATCAATCGAAGCAGTTCTTCTTTGGAACTTATATGGCTGTATATGCTGGCAGGTTCAATACCTACTTCGCCGGCAAGCTGACGCATAGATGTAGCCGTATAGCCATTCAACCTAAAAAGATTGCTAGCTATATCTTTTATTAGCTCTTTGCGGCCTTTTACAAGTGTTTCCAATATATAAACTAACGTTCGTTAGCAAAGATAACGTTTAAACAATTAAATGCAAAAAAATATTTTAAAAACAAAAAAAGCATCCTGCTTAGGGATGCTTTTACAATTAATTTACATTAATTCTAGTTAGTCCGTGTTATAGAAAACTTCCCATTAGTAATATTAGCGGCGCTGCCTGTACCATTTGCAGGAGGCAGTCCTGGATTGCTATAGCTAAATGTCCCTGTAATTAAACCACCTACTTTCCCATAAGACGTAACAGTGACAGAACCACCAGCCCCATTGCTTGAATAAGAAAAAAGGGTCCCGTGTTTGTCAACAAAAGTCACTGTAAGCAGGGTTATTTGCTCACTGCCTGCAGTAACACTATTGCCTGGGAAATTAATTAGCATAGATATCTGGCTAAAGGAATCAGTTGCATTTCCATTTCCGACTATTGTTAAATCTGTATTTGACCCGTCAAAGTTTTCGGTTGTTTGAGAAGCATCTATATTCCTAATATTAACGGAAGAGTTTTTAAAAGAATCTCCTTGTATAGAAAAACTATTTGCAGAGGGAGGCGTTACAGTATTTATAGCTGGAGGTGCCGGGTTATCTTTTTTACTACATGCCCCTAAAGCAAATACAATTAAAACTAAAAAATAAAATACTTTCTTCATATTATAATAATTTAAAATCAACAACTGCATTTATTGAGCAGCCTTGCAGCAAATATACAAAAAATCAGTATTGGAGATTAAATATTTTTTATTTCAGAACCATTATTGAAATTTATCGCGGGGTCAAAAGATATACTATCCAGTTCTTCATATATAGAATTATTGCTGAGGAATTCCGGTACTATTGATTTCATTTTTGCGACTACACTTCGGTCGCCCCCATCCCGGACAATGCTAATAAGCTCTGTAATCTCCTTAGAAACAACACTAAATGGGTACTCTCTTACTTTGCCTATCATTATTTTGCTATGATAAGTAGGCAGGGTCTTTTCCCTGGTATTCAATAGTTCTTCTTTTATTTTCTCACCAGGGCGCAGGCCAGTATAAACTATTTGTATATCCTTGCCTACTACAAAACCAGACAGGCTGATCATTTTTCGGGCAAGGTCGGCTATTTTCACTGATTCGCCCATGTCGAATATGAAAATTTCACCGCCTTTGCCCATCATCCCCGCTTCAAGTATTAGCTGGCAGGCTTCAGGAATGGTCATAAAGTATCTTGAAATTTCAGGATGCGTAACTGTTACCGGCCCGCCTGCTTCCAGTTGTTTTTGGAAACGGGGTATAACAGATCCATTAGAGCCTAATACGTTGCCAAATCGGGTGGTAATAAACCTGGTATGGCCAATGGGATCGCTCTTTTGATGGTGGCCATTCAGAGACTGGACATATATTTCTGCCACCCTTTTGCTTGCACCCATTACATTGGTAGGGTTTACGGCTTTATCTGTAGAGATAAATACAAATTTTTTGACTCCATATTTTACTGAAAGGTCAGCAAGATTTTTAGTGCCAGCAATATTGGTAATAACTGCCTCTGTAGGGTTTTCTTCCATCAATGGAACGTGTTTATAAGCAGCCGCATGGTAAATAATATCCGGTTTATAGGCTTCGAAAATATCTTCTATCTTAGCATAGTTGCAAATATCGGCTACAATAACGCGATAATCGATATCAATGTCATTTTCCTTAAGGCCAAGCTGTAATTCATATAAAGGGGTTTCTGCCTGGTCTATAAGTATTAGTTTTTTTGGGGCATATTTCACTATCTGCCACACTAGTTCGCTACCAATAGAGCCACATGCACCCGTAACCAACACTACTCTGCCTTTCAACTGGTGGAGGATCTGTTCCTGGTCAAGGTGTATAGATTCACGTTCAAGCAGGTCCTCTATCCTGAAATTCTTTATCTGCCGCGCAGACAGTTCGCCATTTATCCAGTCATTTGCGGGTGGCACAGTCTTTATTTGTACCTTATGCTGCAGGCACATATCCACTATTTCTTCCTTTCGCTGGCGGGGCAGTTTGTCAATGGATATTATTAACTCATCAATTTTAAACTTGTTGATGACGGGGTTAAAATCTTCGTAAGTATTATAGATTGGTACGCCTTCAAGGCTTTTGCCTTTTTTCTTTATATCATCATCAAAAAAGCCAACTACTTTTTTCTTGCTGTTTTTATCATGGTCTACAGTACGCTTCGTAATAATGCCAGATTCGCCTGCGCCATATATGATGATATTCTTTTTCTCGACGTTTGAGCTTTTTAGTTCTGTGTAGATGATTTTTACAAAAATACGGAAAGAAGTCATTAACAAGGCTGTAGAAAAATACTCAAAAATAACCAGGGTAAAGGGCATTATTATCTTCAGGGTGGCTATATAGTAGAAGAGATTGAAAATAGTAAGTGCAAGGGTGCCGGAAGTAAGCGCCAGGAATATCCTTTTTGCATCCTGTATGCTGGTATAACGGAGTACACCCTGGTAGGTTTTTGTAAAATAAAAGCTGACAAAGCGAAGGATAAGGAACACTGCAAGGGTAGAAGGCAACTTTTGGAACGCAGAGTTGTGAATTTGAAAATGCAGTCTCATTAGTTCACCGAGTACCACAGATACTAGGCAAAACATGAGGTCAATCTGTAAAATGAGCCACCTGGGGGCGAATCTTTTGGTTAAAAGGCTTTTAATAAAATCCATCACTCATACATTAAAAGGTGTACAAAAATAGCAATTTACCTTTAGGTTAAAATTAACAAATGGTAAATTAAAAGTAAAAAACAATCAATATTACACCCTTCTCCTATTCTCTTGCAATTGCTGTCCATACACCAACAATCTAAGTTATCAAAAGTTGAACCGGGGAGATTCTTAAGAATTTTATAAAGGTACGAAAAACAATTATAATATCCAAATTTTTCTCTGGTTTTTAACTCAAAGGGCAAATGTATAACTAATTATGTAAATAAAGAGCGAAAGAGGGAAAAAAGTTTAGGCAGAGATCCCAATACATATTAATACACGAAAAATTCGCGGTACCTATTAATATCCAGCTAGTCAATATTAAAATTAATCAATTTCCATTTTCTTAACAAATATTTATCGTAATATTGCGATAAATATTCGATATGGGTACTACAAAAACAGAATTATTTGATGAAAAACAAATACGAACAGCGCAATTAGCCAAAGCATTGGGCCACCCTGCCCGTATTGCCATATTGATGTACCTGGCAAATAGAGAAGACTGTATGTGCTGGGATATAGTGGAAGAACTTCCGCTGGCGCAGGCCACTGTTTCGCAGCATTTGAAAGAACTAAAAATGGCAGGGCTGATAAAAGGCAGGATATTAGGGGTAAAAACATGCTATTGCATTAATGAATCCGGCTGGAATGAAGCGCGGGAGATATTCGGGGGCTTTTTTAAGGAATATATACCGGAAAATATTTGCTGCTAAAATGAAAAAATACTTAGCGGAAACAATAGGTACATTTGCATTGGTTTTTTGTGGCACCGGGGCCATCGTTATCAATGAAGTTTTTGCCGGGTCGGTAGGCCATCTGGGTATAGCGCTAACATTTGGTTTGATAGTCATGGGAATGATCTATGCTGTTGGCGATATTTCCGGCGCGCACATGAACCCCGCCGTTACTATCGGTTTTACCCTTTCCGGTACCTTTCCCATTAAGCAGGTATTCCCATACATTGTCAGCCAGTTAGCCGGGGCCATACTGGCGAGTTTATTGCTAAGGGGATTGTTCCCAACCAGTGTTTTGCTTGGCGCTACCATGCCTGCCGGAAGCCCCCCCTTGCAGTCTTTTATACTGGAAATAGTCCTTGCCTTCTTTTTGATGTTCACCATTATCAACGTGGCTTCAGGTTCCAAAGAAACCGGAACTATGGCAGGGCTTGCCATCGGTGGCATAGTGGCCCTCGAAGCCGCTTTTGCCGGGCCTGTATGCGGCGCTTCTATGAACCCCGCCCGTTCACTCGCCCCTGCCCTTGTGTCCGGCCACTTTGAAAATGTATGGATATATCTTTCTGCCCCGTTCATAGGGGCTGCCATTGCTATATTTTTGTTCAAATTATTGAAAAATTTGCCTTAGAATATATTAGGCAATCGTTGCCTTGCACGGATATGATGGGCAGCGCTGCCAAAGTCTCCCCTATGGGGGGAGATTTAGAGGGGGTTTTAAAAATAAATATATGGAGAAGAACATCCTTTTTGTTTGTATAGAAAATGCCAACCGTAGCCAGATGGCACAGGCATTTGCGAACATTCTCGCCAAAGAAAATGTAAATGTGTACAGCGCCGGTTCGCGGCCATCGGGCGTTGTTAATCCTAAGGCTATTGCTTCCATGAAGGAATTGGGATATAATTTATCAAAACATTCCTCCAAAAGCCTGGACGAGATACCGGATATAGTGTATGACTACGTGGTAACGATGGGCTGCGGGGATGAATGCCCTTTTGTAAAAGCCAAAAACCGGGAAGACTGGAATATACCCGACCCTAAAAATATGCCGCCGGATGAATTCAATAAAGTCAGGGATTTGATAAAGGAAAAGGTGAGGGAATTGCTGGACAGGTTATAAACCTATTGATTTTTCTTTGAGTTTACTTATTCATTTTCAATAATATACCTAAATTTAACAATTTAGTAACGTCATGTTTTTTGCTTCATTGGATTAATACTGCGTCTTTTGTTGCATAAATTTATAATACCCTATAAACGTAAACCCATGCACGTTATCTCAATCTTAAACATGATCGAGCTCCCTCTGATCGGAGCGGTAGACCTTAGTGGTTCTCTTTTATTTATATTCTTTCTTTGCCTCTTGGCTGTAGTAGGTTTTGAGTTTGTTAACGGTTTTCACGATACGGCCAACGCCGTTGCTACCGTTATCTATACCAAAGCCTTAAAACCTATGGTAGCTGTGCCCTGGTCAGGGTTTTGCAACTTTATGGGCGTTATTTTAGGCGGCGTTGCCGTGGCTATGGGCGTTTTAAAATTAATACCTTTAAATGAAATAATGGTGCAGCCGGTGCAAATAGGCGCCTGCGTGGTTTTATCTGTTCTAATTACTTCTATTATTTGGAATTTAAGCACCTGGTATTTCGGTATTCCGTGTTCCAGTTCGCATACACTATATGGGGCTATGATAGGTGGCAGCCTGGGATTTACACAATTCTATCATGGAAGTGTTAACTGGGACAAGGCACTGGAAATAGGCCGGGCATTGGTAATGTCCCCTTTGTTTGGGTTTGGCGCTGCATGGCTGCTTATGCTGTTTCTCAGGCGATTTGTGAAATCGGAAAAACTGTTCCATGTGCCACAGGGCGAAAATGATAAACCCACGTTTTTTGTGCGGATATTATTGATAACCACGTGTACATTAGTTAGCTTTTTTCATGGAAGCAATGATGGGCAAAAAGGCGTGGGCCTGCTAATGCTAATACTTATCGCTTTTGTGCCGGCTACATTTGCTATAGACCATAATATGCCAAACGACAAAATGGTTACCTCGCTAAATATGGCACAGCAAGTGGTGAAAAAAGAGTTGGTGGCAAACCCCGCCAACAAAGATATCGCGAAACTGGATACCTTAATTGCAAAAGGGCAGGCAGACCTGGCATTTGATGTTAAAGCCAGTTCAAAAACAACATTTAAATTCAGAAAAGATGTCCAGGCAATCAATGGGGGAATTAAAACGCTGCTTGCTAACAGCCAGTTAACTATTCCCGAAGAGGAGAGGACAACTTTATCACAAGCCTCATCTGGTTTAACAAAAATCACCGATTTCGCCCCGATATGGGTTATCCTTACCGTCTCCATTTCGCTTGGTTTAGGTACTATGATCGGCTGGAAACGTATTGTGGTTACCATCGGGGAAAAAATAGGTAAATCGCATTTAAGCTATGCCCAGGGCGCTACTGCCGAAATTATTGCCGCAAGCACTATAGGGTTAGCCACCAATTTTGGGTTGCCTGTAAGTACTACCCACGTACTTTCAAGCGGCGTGGCAGGGGCTATGGTGGCTTCCGGTGGTACAAAAAACTTAAACAATGGGACGCTTAAAAGCATTGCTATGGCATGGGTACTTACATTACCGGTTTGTATCGCCATAGCGTATGGGCTGTTTTTACTCTTTCATTTATTTGTATAGTTAATAAAGACCCATTTTAAAAAAATTATCAAATTTGTAAAAAAATAGAAATGAAAAAAATATTAGTAGCGACCGACTTCTCCAACTGCGCCCGCAATGCCATGGAATATGCCTTGGAACTCGCTAAAGTCCTGCAAGTGGAAGTTTGCGCCATTCATGCCATCGGTACCACGGAAGGTGTTAATAATAATATTTACAGCGCTATATATATTGAAGACTACTATAAAAATAAAAGGGAAGCGCTTATGGAATGGGCCAATACATTTACTGCAAATGAGGCCTTTAAAGATGTCCCCGTTTCTACTGTATGCGAAGTAGGCAGCGTGAGCAGTGTTATTACAAAATATATTGACGCCAACCCGGTTGAAATGCTTGTAATGGGTACTATGGGCTCTACCGGTATTACCGGGATATTTGGCAGCAACGCTAACACTATGGTAGAGAAAACCAAAACCCCTACTTTGATCATTCCGCTTGAATCCAAGTTTGCCATGAACCCCGTCATTACGCTTGCGACTGATTTTGAATCGCACCTGTCTGCAGAAGACATTAACGGCCTTAATGAGTTAATAACCGCCACTAAATCTGAAAAATTGAATATTTTAAATATTGTAGAAGGCAGTGTTTGGAAAACGAATGAAGAAGGGGAAAGCCGCTTAAGAAAACTGGTTGATTCCACCGAACTTGAGTTTAGCTACATCAATGAAAGCAACCCGGTAGATGGCATTATGAATTTTATATTGGGCAATAAAACGGATATACTTTGCCTTGTAAAACGCCACCACAATATTGTATATAGGATATTCAACAAAAGTACCGTAAACCAGGTAATGAACAGGTCTATCAAGGCGGTATTGATACTGCATGAGTAAGGGGAATTTACAGTTTAATTCTCTCTTTTAATAGCATAGCATGAGGCCTGGTAGCCGTAAACAACAGTTGTATAAGCACCTCTATTTCGGGGAAACATTGTTTGACTTTTAGTAACCTTTTGAATTTTAAAGTTGATGAGGGTATTACCTCCATTTTTTTTGCCTTGGAATATAAGCTATCCACCAAATCATGGGCATAAAAAATTCGTCTGTAGAACCCATCTGAAAAATGATATTGCTTTTTGTTGTCATTTTCGTCTAAGCTGTTTTTGGTATCCTGGTAAATTTCTATTCCTATAAATTCAATCCCTTCATCCTTCCCGGTATAGTCTCCTGGCGTTACAAAAAAGCCAATTTTAGCATATCGAATAAAATCAACTGTAAAATTATTTTCATTGGGAAGGTTCCCGGTAGTCATTGAAATCGATATAAAGCCAAGGAATAACGGCGTGATTAAAAGTATCTTTTTCATATTTGTACTTATTTTAGATTGTTAATATTCTTCAACGTTAACACCCATCCATTAAAATGCAATTAAAATAGAATGAGAAAGCAATTAGACCATATTTTACGCCACTCCGCCTTCTCCAAACAGGGTTTTATTTGGAAGTATCAGAAATTTTAACTATCTTAGTTCTATCTATCCAAAAGTTGATGGGCTGATGTTCTTTATTTAATGCTATCTTCTGTTTTACCGCCGTCTTGTTTTTAAAAATTAGCGCTTCCAGCAAAAAAATCGCTGTTTTGAGCAAACAAGACCGATTAAAACCTTTAAATAAACTGACCCTTCAGATTGACTTTAACCTCAATTTTAAAGATGCAGTTAAAAAAAGGTTAAGAAATACTATAATCACTTAAATTTGCCTCAAACAATATCCGGACACAATAAAGATGAAGATTAAAAGAGTAGGGAGCCAGGAGGCAGGCATACAGTTTCTTGAAGCTCCGGTTTATATTTATAAGGACGACCCAAACTGGATAAGGCCCCTGAATAAGGATATTGAGGATGTGTTTTTTCCTAAAGTAAATAAGCTTTATAAAAAAGGCACGGCAGCACGTTGGATTTTGATAGACGATGAAGGGAACCTGATTGGCCGGGTGGCAGCATTTATCAATACGAAATCTTCTGCGGGGCAACCATTGCGGGTAGGCGGATTCGGTTTTTTTGAATGTATAAATAATAAAGAAGCCGCTTTCATGCTACTTGACCAGGTGCAGAAATGGTTGACTGGCCGCGAAATGGAGGTAATGGAAGGCCCAATAAATTTTGGGGAAAAGGACAAATGGTGGGGCCTGCTGGTGGATGGTTTTTCTTCTCCGACATATGGCATGAATTATAACCCGCCCTATTACAGGCGGTTTTTTGAGGAGTTTGGACTGAAAACCTATTATGAACAATATGTTTACCGGTGGGATATAAAAGACCCTGTGCCTGAGCGTTTTTTAAACCTATATAGCAGGGTGAAACGCGACCCGCGGTACACTTTCAGACATATTGATAAGAAAGATATAAAGGCTTGTGTGGATGATTTCCGCACTGTATATAACAAAGCATGGGTTAACCATTCAGGCTTTAATGCCATGGACAGGAAGTCGGTAACCCGGCTTTTTGAAAGCCTGAAGCCGGTACTGGATAATGATACTGTCTGGTACGCTTATCATGAGGGGCAACCGATTGCTTTCTTCATCATGATACCAGAGATAAACCAAATAATCAAAAACCTAAACGGTAAGCTGAATTTTATTAATAAATTGAAATTTGCCTGGCAGCTTAGAAAAAAGACAATCAGGAGGTTATATGGTATTATTTTCGGAGTGGTGCCGGAGTTTCAACGCAAGGGCGTTGAGGCAGCCCTCATAGCCGCTTCTTATGCCCATCTGCAACCCCTTGGCCGGTATGATGAACTGGAAATGACCTGGATAGGTGACTTCAACCCCCGCATGATAAGTATGCTCGAGGCCCTTGGAGCAAAAAAGGTAAAAACACTTATTACTTTCCGTAAAATTTTTGACCCCAGTATAGGGTTTAAAAGGGCTCCGATGATAGGTTAAAGTGCAGAAAGAGAATGAGAATAAAGAAACAGTAAAAACTAAAACCTCGCACCTAAAACCTACTCCTTCACTATTTTACTTTGGGCTATTACCTGCCCGTTTTGGGTAAGCCGTATAATGTATATACCTGAAGCTACAGGTGGGAAAGCGATATTGTTTTCAGCAGCAAGGTTCATATCATTGCTATAGATCTCCCTGCCGAGGATATTATAAATGGTTGCGTTTATCCTCTGTCCAACCAGTTTATTGTCAACCAATGTAAAATAAAGATTAGACATAATAGGGTTGGTGAATTTCATTAGTGCAGGCTGTTCTTCTATTGGTTTAATGGCCAGTGTCAGTGGTAATGCCTTTTCTTTATTAATAGTAAATCTTGCCATTTCAGGTAAATGGTTACTCATATAGTAAAGGTCATTAATGATATTGGCAGGGGCCGAGGTATTTGCGGGTTTATCAATCAGTGCGTTATAAGTATGCAGGCCATCCTGGCCAACAGTAGTAAGGGAGTTTGGAACGTATTGAATAGAGTCTGTTCCGTTTACAATGTCTTTGGTAACGAGTATATGGTCATACCAGTCAGTCATGCCGCCGTCAGCGCCGCAATCAGATAATGCTGTTGTACGGGTATCTACAGAAAGGTATTTCGCGTATTTGGTAGGGTCGGCATCCCAGTCGCCAATATTATTGCTTGGGTCGTAGAACTTATAATCAGAATCAGAGGGGTTTATAGCTGCCTGGAAACAAGGCTCCGTATATGTTTTTACATTAAAATCTCCCATCAGTATATAGTTTTTCAGTGCCGGGTAATTGGTGGTAAGTGTTTTCATTACTCCCTGCATTTCTGTGCCCCTTTCTGTAGCGCTGCTGCTGCCTGAAAGTAAATGTACAAGTATAAAATTTAAGTATGTAGTATCATGGTTTTTAGCAAGGTCTGGGTTCAGATAGTATAATTTAATCAAATCTATATCTGCTATATTTGGGTCAGCTGTATATAACGGAGTGGTAGAAACAAGCGCAAATTTATTGACTTTAAAATAAATCATGCTTACCTTGCTGTAGCCACTATTGTCAGAATAACCAGAATGGCCATAGCATCCGGGACAGAAAGCACCTAGAACTTTATTCATAATTGAATCTTCAGGAACTATTCCCCCATTACCCTCCATCTTTACGAGGCCAAGTATATCAGGATTTTCGTATGCAACAATCTCGCGGAGATACCCGGTTTTGGGGCCACTGTTATAAGTGGGGCAGGAGGAAGAAGAAACATTGCCATAATTCAGGATATTATAGGACATTACTTTTATAGTGTCCTGGGCGAAAGAGGTAGTTAAGGCAACGGTTATTAAACCACATGTAAAAAATAAGCGCTTCATCATTCTGGTAAAAATTAAGCGCAAAAATATTTAGCCCTATGTTATGCTATTGTTAAATTGCGAATGAAAGCTTATTCCTCTTTCATTAGAGTGTCAAAATCATCCTCTTTTTCTTCGGGGCTTTCAATAAATAGCGGCTCGTCATCATCCCCGGTTCCGGTAATGCCTTTTTCTTTAAATTCCTGCTGGTATTTATCATCAAGGCGGTTTATGAGTTTTTTATCGGGCACACCTTTATTGAGGAATGCATTTATTTTATCAATGTCTATATTGGTCTGTATTTCGCCGAATTCATTTATTCTCAGGTCGAGCCCAGCAAGTTCTTCATGAACTTTGGCCTCCTTATTGTTTTTCCTTTTACGTCCCATTGTTTTAATTGTTAATCGTTGTCAGTTATGCCTTTTATATCAAAAACCCTGCCACCCGCCACTATAACCGACAGGATGGCATTTTGGTTTGATTAGTCTGAACATTATTGGAAAGATTTTGATGATTGCATGATTGTTTGCCCATTTTCTTCTATTTTCGCCATAAAGATACGAAAATGGCAAAGAATAAAGGCGGAGGGTATGTTTATTCCACCAATCCCGATTTTAGGCATGAAGAGGAACATAAATATTCGCAGGCAACCCTTCCACCCGAAAAGCAAAACCTTATCGTAGGCAGGAGCGTAAAGGGCCGGGGCGGCAAAACAGCCACGGTTGTTACCGGTTTCATTGGCAGGGAAGAAGATATGGAAGCGCTTGGTAAGCTGCTTAAAAACAAATGCGGTGTAGGCGGCGCAGTAAAAGACGGGGAAATATTGATGCAGGGGGATATGGTTAGGAAAATAGGGGAATTACTGCAAAAAGAAGGATATAAAGTGAAATTGTCAGGAATTTAAGGAATCGCCACAGATTCACAGATTAAGTATTTTTTAATCTATTCCCATTTGGATAAAGAAGGTACACCTGCCCGGTATCTTTGCTGTGTTTTGGGGGCTGGATGAATTCTTTCTGATCATTGTTGTCATTGCTTTTCTTTTCGCTGTTCCGGCAGGCAGAAATGGCAAATGAAAGAGAGAATAGAATCAGTGCATACTTCATAGGAGCAAAAATAGGGTTAACTTTTAAATACAGATTCTGCCTACAATTATAATTACAAAAGATAAATGTGAGATTCTCCTTAAATTGCACCCATTAATATAAAAACAACATGAACCGCCCTATACGTGTATTAGTTGCCAAAGTGGGTCTTGACGGACATGACCGCGGCGCGAAGGTGATCGCATCATCACTGCGCGATGAAGGTATGGAGGTGATCTATACCGGCCTGCGGCAAACTCCTGAAATGGTAGTGAATGCCGCCCTGCAGGAAGATGTAGATGCCATAGGCGTAAGTATATTGTCTGGCGCACATATGACCGTATTCCCGAAAATCATTAAGCTGATGAAGGAAAATGGGATGGATGATGTACTGCTTACCGGTGGCGGCATCATTCCCGAAGAAGATATGAAAACCCTGAATGATATGGGCGTTGGAAAACTTTTTCCCCCGGGGACTACTACTGGTGAAACAGCGGCATATATAAGGGAGTGGGTAGAAAAACACAGGAGAGTCTGAATCAGAATTTACAGAATTAAAGAATTAGCAGAATTACTTCAAAACAATCAACGACTAACAATCAACAATTAGTATGAATACACTTGTAACATCAATAGAAAACAATATCCTTACTATAAAAATAAATCGGCCAGATAAGCTGAACGCACTGAATAAGGAAGTGATCGCAGAACTGGAAGGGGCATTTACAAGCGCCATAAATAATCCTGATGTGAAAGGTATTATCCTTACCGGGGAGGGCCCGAAAGCTTTTGCAGCGGGAGCGGACATTGCAGAATTTTTACCTCTTAGTCCCTCTGAAGCAAAGGAAATGGCAGAAAAAGGCCATGCGGTATTTGATTTAATTGAAAATAGCCCCAAACCAGTGATAGCTGCCGTAAATGGTTTTGCACTTGGCGGCGGATGCGAACTCGCTATGGCCTGTCACATACGTGTAGCTTCTAAAAATGCAAAATTCGGGCAACCAGAGGTCAATCTGGGACTGATACCTGGGTATGGAGGTACTCAAAGATTAACAAGGCTTATAGGCAGGGGAAAAGCTACGGAACTACTGTTAACTGCTGATATGATTGGCGCAGAAGAAGCAAAAGCGCTGGGCCTTGTAAACCACGTAACAGAGCCGGAGGAACTTCTTGCAAAATGTACAGGGATACTGAATAAAATCAATAAAAAAGCGCCGCTTGCAGTAGCAAAAGTTTTGAAATCAGTGCAGGTGTATTATGATAAAAAGGAAGATGGGTTTGCTACTGAAATAAATGAATTTGCGGCCTGTTTCCATACCGAAGATTTTAAAGAAGGGGTAATTGCTTTCCTGGAAAAACGGACAGCGGAGTTCAAGGGGAAATAGTCATTCGAAATCAAACGTTGGACTGCACCCAACGCTGATGTATTATGCCCTTTCAGGGCTTAACGACGCAGCAGCCCTGAAAGGGCGACATATAACAGCATAGTGCAAAGCCCTATGAAAACGAAGAATAAAACAAAGCCCCTTGCAGGAAACTGCAAAGGGCTTTTTTATAAAACAGATGAAAATGAATTAGCCTTTACTTTTCGACAGGTCAAAAGGTATCAGTAATTTGAAACTAATATTCCGGCCCATATTATATACACCTACACGATTGTCTACATCATTGTAGCCATAGTATTTAAACCTGCTCATATAGTCTATATAGGCAGTATTAAAGAGGTTCGTACCAGTGATGTACAAACTGCAAAGCTTGCGGCCATTGCTCATTATATCGCCGCCAATGCCAGCGTTAAATAGTGTATAGCCAGCAGTGGAGGCCCGGCTTGCTGCATATTGCTGGGCTGATTCCGCTGTTCCAAGCCCGCTTGCGGCAGAGTCTTCCAGGTAAACATGCGCTTGTTGAAACTCGGTAAGCACACCCACTTTTACATAAGCATTACTGATGCCTTTGCCGACTTTTTTGATATGGAATTTCAGGTCTGCGGTAATACGTGTTGGGGGTACAAAAGGCAAATACCTTACAGAATCCGGCACATGCAATAAACCACCATCCACATAGCTCAAAGTGGAGATCAATTCGATCCATGACAAAGCGGATGGGTGTATGTCCAGCATGGCTTCGCCACCATAAAGCTGCGCCTGCCCTGATGTATATTGATAAACCGGCGCATTAGGGAACAAAGTGCCGCCTACGCTTAGTAAATTACTTATAGAATCGCCGCCTTTTTTATTGATCAGTCCTCTTGAATAAATAAAGCTGCTAAAGCTATTATTGAACACAGTAGCCTCAAAACTTACATCTTTCGATTTTACGCCCACAGTGAAATCTTCTTCAAGATTCGTTTCAGGCTTTATCGTGTTATCGCCTATTTCATATACTACAGTACCGTCATGCACCCCATCGGCGCCACACTCCGCCACATTGGGGGCTCTCCATCCTTGTGCTATGTTTGCTTTTGCATAAAGCGACTTCGTGATGCTGTAAGTAGCGCCAAAACTGCCTGATACCCCGCTAAAATTTGAAGTAAACTGGTGGAATTCTTCAAAAGAGCCGGGAGTATTGGGCTTCACAGGCGCTTGCGCAACGTTTGTAGTATCTATCCATTGAGATTGGCCTGTGAATGTCCTGTTATCAAAGCGGACACCACCACTAAGCGCCAGTTTCCCAATTTGGTAATTGGCAATGGCATAAGCGCCCACCTGGAAAAAATTATAATTCGGGATAAGCATTACCGTACCGAGGCTTTGCGATTCCTGATAGGCGCCATTGACACCGACAGTATAATTAAACCCACCATATTGTGCGGAGATATATTTCAGGTCATACGTGGCTGCATTGGAGAGGTAATAAATATCAGGGGTATTGGGCTGCGTAGGGTCATTGGTTTCCTGGCGCTGGTTTCTTTGGTAAGAGAATGTGCCGGTAATGCGGCCATTGCCTATGGCCACACTATTGTCCCAAACCAATTTGGTATGGCGTATCCTTTGGTTAATGACCAAAGGTGTATAGGATTTTAATTCCTGATTGGTAGGGACTACATAAGTAGGTGCGCCCCCATTTAGTCCAGGATAAGAAACTTGCTTTTCCATTATCCCTGTGGCAGAATCCCTTGTGCCGTCCACAATGCCGGTAGCCATATCAAAATAGCTGGCATGGAGCTGTGAGAAGCCCCATTTGCGGTGAATGCCTATGGTACCATCGGTATTAAAGTTGCTGAATTGTGAGTTCAATACATAGCCATCTACGGGGTCCTGGTAGGCGTGCGCCATGATATTGTCTACACGGGCGCTCCATGATATGCCATTTTGAGTACCAGCAAGGTGCAACATATTATTAATTAGCCCGTTATTGGTCTGGTAATTAAATAATATATCCCCTTTCATTTGCCCTTCCGGCAGCGGGTCTTCAGGTATCAGGTTCACTACTCCTGCCACGGCATCTGAGCCATAAGCAAGCGAGGCAGGCCCCCTGAGAATCTCTGCACGGTTCACTGCGTCGGGGTCTGCTTCTATGCCAAACTCATCAAACCAGGGCTGATCCATTTGTTCCACCCCGTCATTTATGGTCAATACGCGGTTATAGCCCAGTCCCCGTATAATAGGCTTGGAAATACTTTGCCCATCAGTCATGGCTGATACGCCAGGCGCTTTTGCTATCGCGTCAATAACGTTTGTAGCAGAATTTTCATTGAGGTCCTGGTTGGTAACTTCGCTCGCCGGTTGTGGGTTATTTTGAGAACTTGTTGCACGCGCATTGCCCGTTACCACTACTTCCTGACCCATAACAGCTGATACTTTCATAATAAAATCCTGGGTTAGGTTACCTTTAATAGTAAGGCTCTTTACATTTACGGCATAGCCTATAATATGTGCCTCGACAATATATGTTCCACCTGGAATATTATTAAGCGTGTAGGAGCCATCAGCGTCGGCAACAGCGCCAATTTTCAATTCTGGGATATAAATACTGCTTCCCGGAAGCGGCGTATTATCTGCCGCGTCACTTACTTTGCCCGTGAGGATATTTTGTGAGAATGCGGGGAAACTGCAAAAGAGAGATAGTATAAATATCAATGAAAGTTTATTCTTTATCATGGTTGTAAAAAATTTAATTTTTTAAAAGTTATTAATCACATTTTTTAGATAAAACAAAGATAATTACAGCCTATGGTGGAGTATAGGCAATTGGAATAATAATCTGGGGCATATTACTATCTGTCTGTAAAACCTTAATTTTGATATGGTATAATTCAAATATTAGTTCAGGGGTGATAATTTCCGAAGGCTTGCCTTCTGCTATCAGGCTGCCTTTATTCAGGACAAATATTTTATCGGCATATTGGGCGGCAAGGTTTATATCATGCAATACTGCTACTACTACATCGCCAGACTGCGCCATTTCACTCGCAGTTTTCAAAAATTCATGCTGATAATTGAGGTCGAGAGATGCTATCGGTTCATCCAGTAATAGATAACGGATACCATTTTCAGGCTTATGCCAGAGTTGGGTCAGCACCCTTGCAAAATGTACGCGCTGCTTTTCGCCGCCGGAAAGGGTAAGGTAGTTCCTTTCGCGTAAACCTGCAAGATACATTTTGTCCAACACCGCGCCAATGATTTCCTTATCCTGTATACCCTGTTTACTTATAAAATGGGGGTACCTGCCCATGCTTACCACTTCTTCTACGCTCAAAGGAAAATTCAGCTCAGAATGCTGGGTAAGTATAGCCCTGAATTTTGCGGCCTCTTTTATTTTTGTTTTATCTAAATGCAAACAGCCGTAGTGTATATCTCCTTCTGAGGGCGTTAATTCCCCACTTGCTATTTTCAAAAGTGTGGATTTACCCGAACCATTTGGACCTAAAATAACGCTTAACCCGCCGGGGCTAAAGGACATTGATATTCCTTTCAGTATTTCAGCATGGTGAATGCCATAACTTATATTATTCACTTTAAGCATAAAACCCACCCCCCGGGTTAGCTTTTGACTGGTGTATGAGCATAGATATAAACACAGGTGCGCCCACCAGTGCAGTGAGGATACCAATAGGCATTTCACCGGGTGCAATAATAGTCCGTGCAACTGCATCTGCAAGCACCATGAGGCTGCCGCCAAGCAGAGCTGAACCAATAATTAAATACCGGTTATCCGCGCTTTTTAACATTCGCAATATATGCGGCACTACAAGGCCCACAAAACTAATGACGCCCACAAAAGAAGTAGCGATGGCAACCATAAATGTATTTATAAGAATAATCCGGGTTTTGAGCTTTTCCGTATTTACCCCCAAAGCCTGCGCTTCAGGCTCGCCCAATAATAGGGCATTTAAACCTTTGGCATAATGCAAAGCCGCCAAAATGGAAAAAGTAGTTGAGGCCAGTACAATACAAAATGAATTCCAGTCAGCACCTGAAAAAGTTCCGAGGTCCCAAAAAGTAATGGACCTCGCCTGTGGGTCGCGGGCTATAAGGGAAAGAAAACCCGTCCCCCCAGTAGCAAGGGCGTTTATAGCCACGCCAATTAATATCATGGCGGCTATGGTTATTTTGCCCCTAACCGTAGCTAATTTATATACAATAAGGGTAGCTGCCAGCCCGCCACCAAAAGCACAAAGTGGTAAAATAAAACTGCTAATAAAGGTATTCATTACCCACTTAAACTGAGCGCCCAATACAAATACTGCTGCCGCTCCCAGCGCCGCCCCTGCGGACGTACCCACCAGGCCAGGCTCAACAATTGGGTTGCGGAAAAGTGCCTGCATCAGTGCTCCGGATACTCCCAATGCGGCCCCTACCGCCATGCAGAGCAATACCCGTGGCAAGCGTATCTGTAAAAAAAGCCCCTTCTCTATGGCATCAATAGATTTTCTGGGATTAATGCCCGTGGCATCTAAAATATAAGAGAATATATGCCCAAAACTAATATTTACCGCGCCAACCCTCATCCCTATAAGCATACTTGCCACCAACAGCAGTGATAACAGAAAGTATATGCTTCCAAATGAAAAAGTGGTTTTAGCAGGGACTTTTTTCATTTTACTGATGGATTGCTTTCATCAACTGTAATACATTTTCGCCTGTTTCAGGGGTGAAGTACATAATTTTATGCTCTTCAAGCCTATAGATTTTATCGTTCTTTCCTGCAGGTGTTAGTGCAATACCAGGCAATGTTTTAAAGTTTTCTACCGAACCTTTTTGGTCATAACCTACGTCGGTTGCAAATATTATATCTGGCTGGGCTTTGGCAATAACCTCTGCGCTCAATGGCCCCATTCCTTTTTCTATATCAATAGCATTTTCTCCACCTGCCAGTTCAATAAGTTTTGTGCCCACGCTGTTTTTGCCAATTACAAGATATTGGTTGCTCTGTTGCCCAAAGTGGACAATTATTACTTTCGGTTTTGTAGTGTATTGCTTCAAATCTGCGGCTGCTGTGGCCAAATCATTATCCAGTTTGGCGCAAAGAGAATCAGCTTGCTTATCCCGCTTAAAAAGACTTCCAAGTTGTTTAATGAGGCCTTTTGTCTCATCTATTGTTTTTGCTTCAGGAAATTCTTTAACAGGGATACCTACTTTTTTCAACTGGTCAAGCACGGCCATAGGGGCTATGTTGCCATCGTGTATTACGAGAGTTGGTTTTAGCGAAATAATGCCTTCTGCATTCAATAACCTGTGATAACCCACTTTGGGGAGTTTTTTCAATGCTTCGGGGTAAATGCTGGTCAGGTCGGTACCAATTACATGGTTCCCTGCACCAAGCTCAAAAATGATTTCATTTATTTGCTTTGACACACATACTACCCGGTCAGTATTCAACTCATCTGTAGCCGTTCCTTTGTTGCTTTGGCAGGAACTGAATGTGCCTGCCATAAAACATGATAGAACAAATATTATCTTTTTCATATTACTTATAATTAAATAACCCGGGCCGCAATTTCAACACTCCTTTACAATCTGAAGTATGGGGTGTTTTACGAATAATTGACAACCATTTACAAGTATCGTCATCGCGGCCACAGGTTAATTCAAAAATTAAAATTTGTATTTGAGTGACAGGCCGCCATAAAATGTAGCCTTGTAAGGCGCTGGTAATATATAGCCATCGCCGCCGCCATTTTTAATATTAGGGTCATTGCCCTGTGCAAGTTCCTGGATATTATCACCCACGAAAATGAAATTGTAATAAGTGCTGTTCAGCAGGTTATCTCCCCCGGCAAAAACATCGAGCGCAAAATGCTTGCCTATTTCCTTGGCATACCCCAGTTTGGCGCTCAATAAGTCATAAGAACTCATGTAGTGGTAATTGTCGAAAGTAACAGGGGCCTTGTCACTATAACGATATGAGATGTGGAGATAAAAACCTGTCTTTGAAGCAAAATCAAGGCCTATATTGAAAACGTTTGGCGATACTTCAGCCACCTTATTGTTATCGTAGTTAGCCGTGAGGCTGTCTGTTCCTGTTTTAGATGCCGTATAGGTTTTGAAATTAACATAAGTATAATCAGAATAGGTGTATGTGGCCCATACACGGGCTAAAGAAAGAAAAGCGGCCCTGTTTTCGTAAATATTATATCCTAAATATAACTCTGCCCCAAGGTTGCGCTCTTCCCCCGCGTTTACATAAGAGGTAACGCTGTTAACGGTTTCAGAAGTAAGCCTGTTGGTAATATCCATGTCATATAGCGCCAGTTGGTAAGAAAATTTCCTGGCCGCGCCTAAAGTACCCCTTGTACCTATTTCATATTGCATGGCACTTTCGGGTTTCAGCGCTGAATCTACCCTGCCGGCTGTATTGGTCATTTGGCTCAATAACGGCGGCGCATAGCCTGAGCTAAAGCTCGCATATACGGATACATTTTTATTTAATACTTTTATCAGGGATACATCAGGGGTAAATACCGGGCTATAAGACCTTTTGTAAACAGGGTTAGCTAAATATATAGTGTCTTTGTAAAGCAGGTTTTGGGTGCCAAATTCTACCATGTTCAGGCTACCGCCTACAACTAATGACAGGTGAGAAGGAAGGCTAAATGTCCATTGTGTGAAAACACTTGAATTTACAGCAAAATTCTGTGCATCTGACGGGCTAAGGTGCGGAGAAG